>ERZ860388.220-NODE-220-length-51039-cov-12.379766_pt1 | contig 51039 bp, 67 predicted proteins | sample MGYA00509978_ERZ860388 | MGnify/ENA primary metagenome ERZ860388 (study PRJEB30046, sample SAMN00715225) | human gut metagenome | study: EMG produced TPA metagenomics assembly of the A metagenome-wide association study of gut microbiota in type 2...
GCACAAGGGGGCAGAATCGCTTGGTTTTAGGGGGCAGCTTACACTGGATTTTCCAACGGCACAGCTCACGGATTTTCTTCCGTATTCGCTCAGTCTGAATGATGTTTGTTCGGATAGCATTGGCCATCGGTTTTCAATACTTACTCTATTCCATTCTGATGTACCTTATACTATACGGTTCCAAGCTAATAGGTTGCCTGATGTGAACAAGGTGTTTCTCATAGGAAACAAACAGTATTTATGTGAAAAAATAGAGGTAGATATAGATGCTTATGGTTTGGACAAAGCATTTGAGGGTACTTTTTACAGGGTAGAATAAATATTTCAAAAATATATCTGTTTCCGCAAAAAATAATGATCAAACTATTGCATAATTACCAAAAGGTTATTATATTTGCAGTGTCATTAAGCATCGCGATCTTTTTATGACTGAAGAAGAAGAGCTAAAGGCTCGGATTGAAGCTGCGAAAAAAGACCTCAGCTTCTTTTCCCTCTATTGGGATGACATTCAGAGTACTGACTGGATTTCCGATGAGGAGCTTGAAGACGGCATCAACGATTGTCTCGATGATCTGAATGATGCTCAAGACAAGCTGAATGAAAACGGTAGCCCTCCTTGAGGGGGCTACTTTTTCTAACATATAATTTTTTAGGCTTATGGACGTACAGAAAGAATTGGAAAAATGGAAATCGGAATATGCAGCATGCAATACTCCGGAGGAATTGGCGGACCATACAAAACGTTTTAGAGCCTTTTTGCAGACACTTTCACCGGAAAACAAAAAGGTATTTGCACAAGCGTTCCGAGATGGTGCCAGGCAGGCTATAGATGAAGCACAGGTTATTGTAAAAACTGTAGAAATCAGAAAGACCTTAGAAAAAGTATTGCCTTTTGCTTCTATGTCATATATTGCCCAGCACTATTTTGGCAAAACACGTCAATGGCTGTATCAGCGGATTAATGGAAGTGCAGTTAACGGTAAACCGGCTAATTTTACAATTGATGAACTAAACACATTATCCATAGCTTTATCCGAGCTTGGAGACATAATGAAAGATACTTCTCGGTCTATCGCGAGACCGTAAGTCTTAATGACAATTAGAAGGGCTTCCACGAGTTGGAAGCCTTTTTTTGTTTTTATATTGGAGATGTGAAATAAAAATAACACCTTTGCAATATCCATTACAAACGGACAAAAGGATTTGATTTTATACTATGATTTTAAACACTATAAAATATTGAATATGAAACAACTATTTACTTTAATCTTTACATTGGCTATATTAAGCCTGAATTTAGTATCTTGTATTACATTGCCACCACCACCGGCTCCATATGCCTTTGCGGGAATCTTTGATTATTCACCGTTGACATCAAAAGGAGTCTTCGTTACAGAATCTAATTCTGTAAGTTTTGATTATGAGACAATAGGCAGCTTATACGCGATAAGTGATGGTGGGTGGATAAATAATATCTATGTGGAACCATCTTTGGATGCTTTGTATAATGAAGTGTTAAAGCAACTGGATGCATATAACGCCAATGGCATTGTTAACCTAAAAATAAATGTAAGTGGAACAATTGCAGATAGAACTAAGAGATATAGCTTAGAAGGAATGGCCATTCGTAAGACTGATGCAGGTAAAATAGATGCACAGGTGTCAACGGCACGACGAATGATAGGAAAAATAGACGGTATATTTTTACAGATATTGGAGGCTTATCCAAATGGTACTCGTGTTTTGACCTCTGAAAAAATGAATACTTCGCAATTGCAAAAGGCATGGAAAAAATATTTTTATAATCAATCGCAAATTCAATTCTATACTTCAGGAGGCTTAGTCAATAAAACGGCCTATGCTGCTATTATTGATAAGAAGATTATGGATTATGATACAAACGAATTCATACCATTAAAATAAATAAGAAAAAGGTTAGTCATATTATTAAAACATTATGCATATGAAATATAAGACTTTGATTAAAAACATTTTAAAGGAGGTAACTGCTGAAAGGGTAGCTTGGACTATGGTTTCAATTGGGATAATTTGTTTTTTAGTTTATTTTCTGACCATGGCACTCAGTGGTTATAAAATGTTTGGTAATCTTGTTGATGCTGATATAGAGGTAACAGGACAGATTGGTGACTTCTTTGGAGGAGTGGTTGGGTCTATATGGGCATTAGCTGGAGTTTTACTATATTTTTCGGCTTTAAAATTGCAGAACAAGCAGCTTATTGCTCAACAAGAAGATATGGCACAGAATAAAAGCCTAATGTCACAGCAACAGTTCGAGAATATTTATTTTGGATTATTAAGAACACAACAAGAACTGAAAAGTGAATTGAAAGGAATATTTTATAGTATTGTTAGAAATAAAACAAGTTATCAAGTAGCTAATGGCGAATACGATGCTAATAAATTTTTCTACCGTTTATTGAATGAGATGCACCTATTATATAAAGTATATAGGCGTGAACATTATAATTCTTGGAATAAGGAAGCTGTTGATCAGGAACTGGAATATTATTATCTGCGGAGAGAATCTGAAGAAGATGATCCAAACTTTGATTATGTGCAAGAGATTAGAGATATGTTTGATCGTTATAATCTTTCATATTTAACTTACCGCTATAGGGTCAAAAAAGAAACAGTGGAAAAAGCACAGCACAAAGATACAGAAGAATTGATGTGCAAATGTATTTATGGTCATGTTTTTATTGCCTATCAAGAACAATTAGGGCATTATTTTCGTCATTTATATAACATTGTTAAGTTTTTAGATAAAGAAAAAAAAGCTTGTTTGAAAGACATTATGGGCAAAGCGGAAGAGATACAACTAAGTACTGAGATAGATAGGCGTTTTGAAGGCTATTTCTCTTTTATTCATTCAATGTTATCTACTTCGGAATTGGCTATTTTGTTTTATAACTCTCTGTTATTTCCGAAAGCTGAAAAATTGTATATAGAGTATCATATGTTTGATAATTTATTGCAAGAGAAACTACTTAATAAGGAACATGCAAAATTAATAGAAGGAGCAACACTGAAAGATAATAGAAGTGTTTTTCAAGAGATAATCAAGGATTTGTAATAGGTGTCTAATAAAAGAAATAATGCAATGGCTGTAAAAAGGGAAGTCAATACTTTCTTGTTTTTTTTGCTATTAATAAAAAATATGTTACTTTAGCAGCGCCAAAAAATGATTTAAATGGATCCCTTATCATAGTGTAATCCGTAAAATCGGATTCAGGTTTTATTCATTCCTGTTGGCGCACTATAGTGAGGGATTCGCCATATATAAAGAATGGGAGATTTCAATGCTGAGAAATTATTGCAAGATGTAAAGTCTATTAAAGATGAGACTAACTATTGGTTGGTTAGAACAATGGGTGGCGATTTTTACGATGAGTATGTTGATAAGAATTTCATAGCAATTGGTTATAATGAAATTTTTGTTGATGATTTGACTCATCTTCCACAAAAAGAGAGACCAGCAAGAAAGATTCTGCAAGAGATGTTGAAAGCCAGGAAAGATAGCATTCGTAATACTGGTTATCTTGCCTCACAGATGATTCGCTTTGCGCGTGAAATGAAAGTTGGTGATATTGTTGTTGTGCCAGCTTCTTCTTCCTACAAAGTGACTTTTGGAGTTATTGAGAGTGATATCTACCAAGAAACATCGAATCTTCATGCCGCTTTGGGATGCCCATTCGCTAAAAGAAGAAATGTCAAATGGATAAGAACCTCAATGCGCCATTCATTGCCTGCTGAACTCCAGCTGATGTTTAATTCAAGACATATTATATCTGAAATAAGTGGATATGCTCCATTTATTGATAACTTCTTAAATGATTTTTATACTAAAGGCAATATGACTTATCTTGTTTTAAGAGTAAAACAAGAGGATACGTTATCTGCTGATGATTTTACTTTAGTAGGTGATTTAATGGAGTTATTCAATGATTATTCGGCTAAGAATACATTAGGGCTTACATCGCGTGATATAAAAATGAAGATGTGTGTACAGTCTCCCGGCGATATATTGGCATTTGCACAATCTCCTGAAGCAATAACTCTTATAGGGCTTTTTATATTATTCATCAAGGGAGGTACATTCTCTATTAATTGGGGTGGATTTCATTTAGAGGCCCAATCTCCTACAGTTGGAAATACATTTGCCAAGATGGTGAAGACCGTTAATGATTTTCTAAATGATCATACTAAACGTAAAGCAATAAACAAATTAAGTAAAAAATTGGATAATATGGAGATTGAGGCTCCAACGGCTATTGTTGATATGATGAAGCAACTTGGAGCTTCATCAACAGTTTCAGATCCAAATAATGATGAATCTATTTAATTTTTTTGGGATGGTAGCAACGAATAGTAAATGTTAGTCCCGTTAATATAGATAGAAATATACTGCATTCTATATAGGTTGTAGAAGGGGTATATGAGAATATTTTGGCTCCCCATTTGAAAGCACATCCTAATAGACCACAGCAAAAGCAAGCTGCTCCTAAATATGATATGATATAATGTACGACTTTCTTCATGTTGCAAATATATCTATTTAATATTTAGAACAAATTGGGAGAGTGTTAAAATAAGCATTTCCCTATTTTTTTATTATTGTTATTTTGTTTTCTCGAAATAAACTCTCATCTTTGCAGAGTCAAAAGTTACATCGTCGTTAGTCGGCGTCGCGAGCAACGAATAATGCTCATTTTAATTAGTGGGCTTTTTTTATGCCCTTACTCATGATATAGGCGGTTGCCTTTCCCTACATTTTTATACGCTCCGGCGGACTAATGATGTGACTTTTGACGAAGCGGGAAATGGCAGCCGCTTCTGTTTATAAATATGCCTAAAAGTCAAAAGTCACATCATTATGAAAAAGCAAAAACAATGCGCTGGCGGACGCTATGTATCCGCTGAGAAGATCCGGCAAGTATTTGCCCAGCTGGGCATTGAATTGTGTGCCGGACGTAAACGGATTCGTGCAACACAAAGCGAGAAATCCATTTCCATCTATGTCAATGGTGGGACAGTCAACATCACCTTTAATGAGAAAGGAGGTCAGGTATGACCAAAGACGAATATATCGCATTCTTGGAACAACAGAATATGCAATATTACAAGGAAATCCAGCAACTCACTTATGAGAAAGGCTACCTGCAAGGAAGACTCTATGTTTTCATCCAACACTATCCAAGACTGGGTATGGATATAGAGAAAGGCGGCAAATATTATGAACTCAAACGGAAAGGCGGTGAACAATGAGCAAGAAAATAGGATTCCGTTCTTATGAAAATGCAAAAGACGAGGAAAAGCAGAATGAACAGGAAAAGCTACAAGCGGAACGGCGGAAAGCTATAGCCAATTTCTTAGGACAGAACTATTCCCCTATTGGTTCCACTTCCGCCAAATGCTATAAGACAACCGCAGAATTGATATATGATTTATCCAACATCATATCAGTGCGGCCAAACGAACTGGCTAAACAACTGGCAGATGCCGGATATCATGTGGAATACCTGGCAGGGCAACCCTACTGGGTGATGTACGAGAAATAAAATTTGTGCGGCTGCACCTTTATTTGTACGGACTTGTACAAATTGGTGCAGCCGCATTGTTTTGAAAAGTAAGAGGTTATGATTCATCCGCACGATTGCACGTTTTTTAGCCTTTATTATAGGGTGAAGCTGTTGAAACATTGCATACCTTCCCGTTTGCTTTCATCCATGACATGTGCATAAATCATTGTTTCCCGGATATTACTGTGCCCAAGCAGTTTTTGCAGGCTGGACAAGTCTTTCGTTTTTCTGAGATAAATAGTCGCAAACGTATGCCTTCCTGTTTTGGCCGATATCTTTTTGTTAATTCCTAATTCCTTTGCAATGGCCTTCAGCTGACGATTAATGACCTGATCACATTGAACGTTCCTGAATAAACGCCCTTCTTCCTTACCTTCTGCCCATTCTTCCAAAAGTTTTTTGGCGGGTACCGGCATAGGAATTTTTATCGGTTCCGGTTTACAATTCCGGTTTTTCACACGGTAGTAAGTCAGCACATCATTGTTTACCTGCTCTATGCAGAACATGCGGGCATCCGTAATATGCATGCTTGTAAAACACATAAAAAGAAAAAATGCCAAAGTCAACTGAAGCTTTTCCGGCAAGGTTCGTTGATAGTATAACTGCACAAACTGCATCAGTTCTTCTTCTGTCAGATAATCAACATCACTCTTTATCCTTTTGATACGGAAGTCCTGAAAAGGATTTTCATCCAGGAAACCTTTTCTGTAAGCTGCGGTAACATATATCTTGATGGTGGACATATTCCGTTGTGCGGTTATCTCCGTATTGCCAAGTTCTTTCTTCATGTAGACCAAATAATCTGTCAGATAATCCGGAGTAAGTTCCCGAAACTGTAACAATTCATTATATGCCTTGAACTTTTTCATGCAACTTAAATGGTGTTTGAATGTCCCCATCTCTATACGCCGACTATAAGTTTTCATATATTCCTTCACGAAATCATGAAAAGTCTTATAATCGCTGGGATTATTGTACTCCCGCATGAAGATGTCCTTAGTTAAGGCCTGGTTCCTTAGACGGAACTTGACAAGTATGTCATTGACACGTGCCTTCATATTGTTCACAATGAGATTAATATCTTTAGCCTCTTTGCTGTTCCCTTTGAGGAGTCCGCTTTTCTCGTCAAACTTAGTGGCGGACACGGATACTTTGCAAGGAAGCATCAGTTTTTCTTTGCCAATATAAAAGGTTATATATAGCGGAGCATTGCCTTCTTTGGTCAATCTCTGCTTGTTCTGGATGACTCTTACCGTACTCATTTTTGTTTTCTAAATTATTTCTACCAGCCTAAAAAATGTATCTCCGGAAAGTTATGTTTCTACCATGTTACCTACTTTCTGCACGAATTTTGCCGGGAATGCCAAGGTAGTAAGTTATTGATAACCTGTAAAATGACGAAAGGCAAGCAGTCTTTTTATCGACTACTTGCCTTATCGTTGTGATTCCGTTGCGATTCGAACGCAAGACCCACGCCTTAGAAGAACTTCTCCAAAAAGAGACTTATTGAATTCGTGTTCAGTTAGTTATGACGACGCTAATTTTCAAAAAAAACAAGTCTATTAAAAAAATGAGTCTAAAATGCTATCAATTTTTCCGGGGTTGAATGAAGGACAGGACAGAATTCCTTTGTTCTTCGCCTCCCGGTATACAGACACAAAAGTCGGTTCTTTGTCTTCCGGTCTGATCGGCGGTGGAGTTGTCAGGAAGTGACAGCGCCAGATGCCGGTGCAAGGTTGGCCGGATTGAAAGCAGTTACAGATAGTATTATTAATCATTGCTTTCTTCATCTGTATCTTCTTTTTTCGCCTTTTCTTCTATAGCCTCTTTAATCAAGCCCTTAACGGTCGTTAGTTCTTCATCTTCTGTGTCTTCTTTATAAATGATATTTTTTATCTTCTTATCAAATATATATATGTACGTGCCAAGAGTTGAGTTGCCGCCTTTAGTTTTACATCTAAATTTATGTGTAACTTTCCATCCATAGAAGTCAGGATTAATATTTTGAGCAAGTTGTCGTATTGTGTCATAATGAGCATTTATAGCTTCAAAGTATATATCTAATTTTTTAAGCCCTTTATCTGCTTTTTCCCTTGCTTCATTGTATTGTTCTCTACCGTATGATGAATATGAATCACTCCAGATTTTGGCTGTTCTATTGCCATCTTTTACTTCTTCTAATGTTGTCTTAACCTCATCAAGAATTGCGCTGGATACATATCCATGTTTAAGAATGGTGGAATCTGTGTAAATTGATAGAAATGCACTATCTATCTTTGTTTCGACAGGTTGATAGCTTTCAAAGTCGTATAATGTTTTAAACATCTCGTTTTTGATTGCTTCCAGAGCTTTTTCTTCTTTAGATTTACATCCTGTTAGGATAAAAATGGCAGCTAATGCCATGATAATAATCTGTTTCATAATAGTATTATTTTAAGTTTAACTGTTTTTATTCGATTTTTTCTTTAGTAGTCTTTTCGTTTTTTTGTTGTATTTCGGATCTTTTATCTCTATGATTTTCTCTTCCAATTCCGAACGTCCCAATTTTACTTCAATCCAAGCTATTTTGAGTTGCTCCATACGTTTCGTTATCTTTTCCTCAGTTTCATCATCAGCCTTATTCTTGGAATTAGCGCCTTTATATCCAAAATCGAGTTTTGCGATATTTCTTCTTATTGTATGATGCATAGTATCATGTATATCATTCATCCTTTCCTGTAAGCAGGCTGTTTCACCAACATAACACAATTTATCTTCATCGAATATGCCGTACACTCCTTCCGTTCCAGGTACATTATTTTTTTTACTCCATTGTCTTTCGTGTTGATATGAATATCGAGTAGCGTTATATAATTTTTCAATAAGTCTTTTTATATAATCATCAATCAATTCTTGGTTATTGTTGACTAATTCTTCAATAATATCCATCTGATTTTTATTTTCAGTTAATATTCTATTTATTGGTCCCATTTGTCAAAATCAGCAAATAGCAGGCGAGTTCTTTGTTCATATTGGATCATTTAGGTTGAATCGCAAGCGTTTCCTTTAATTGAACTTGCGCATTTTTTAGATTGATAATGACAACTGGTAGTGAAGTAATATCAAGGTATTGCGTAGAACGATTAGTATAACTTTTAGTCTGGATCATGAAAGCCCATTTTTTCTTGGAACTCCAGAACACATTCATTCTAATTCCATCTCTGGAACTATATTCACATTCTGTATAAGTCTCTGGAATTTTTCTAATAATATTATCATTCATGTATTCCAATGATTTAATACAAGCGTCAAGTTCATCGTAATCTAATGTACCGATGAAAGTCTCTGAGCTCTTTAATGCTGACGAATAATATGAAGTTGAGATTCTCAACGCTCCTACTTTTTCTTTTGTTTTTTCGTCAGTGATAATTATATTCTGAAACCCTACACCGTTAACCTTCCCCCCTTCTATATCATAGAATTCTTTCTTTAGCAAAGAGCCGTCTTTTGAGAGAAAGGCAATCGTTTTACTTTTTGATGCTGGTTCCTGTTCCTGAGCAGATACACCAAGGCTAAATGTTATAGCCAATAATAATAGTAGTTTTTTCATATTGAATTTATTTAGGAATTTTTACTGCAACTCCAGATATTACATATTGTTGTTTTCCTATCTCTTTTCCCTTCAGGTTGATAATCGCATTTGCCCCGTGTTGTTTGGCTACATCAACCAGTTTCTCAACCATATAATTTTTAGAAGGTATTGCATAATCAGAGAACGTTTGAGGAGCACCATCTTTGATAATTGTGATACCAGGTGCACTTATTTTCTTATCAGGTTTACCATAAGTGAATACTAAGGAAAGACTTGATAAAGGGGTATAATCCAGTACTGCCGGAACAGCACCTTCAGGATAGATATAGAATCCTTCTTTAACATGTTGAGTGTAGTCGCTTTCGAATAAAGATTCTGAATATCTCGGAGAACAGGAAGCCAATACACTAATTGATAATAGAGTAAATAGTAATTTCTTCATGAGGATATAGTATTTAGTTTATTAAATTCTTTAATAAGTCGTATAAGAAGGATTCATATATGATATTCCCCACGTTTTATTCCCTCCATCTACACCTATAATGCAATTGTCTGCTTTCCATCTGTGCTCATTTAGTTTTTGAGCCTCGTATTTTTTAGCTAACAAGTCAGCTATATTTTCATCAGTATTGATTATAATTTCTGAACAAATGAGTTTTCGGTCTTTATTAAAATAATATCGTGTCTTTATGCCATCTTTCTCGGTATAAAGAAGTGCCGCTACCCCCGTTAGTGAACCTCCTGAAATACCAAAATCCCCTAATACTATATTTTCATCTGTAACAAGAGATTCTGTAATCGTGCCCTGATACCGTTCTTCCATCTCTGAATATGATAAGTTCCAGTCAGTTTCAGGTTCGGTAAATGGTAAGTTAATTTCATCATCACCACAACCGCAGAGAATGAGAAGTAATAGCGTTATTGAAAAGAGTTTTTTCATGATAATAAAGAGTTTTGTTTATTGCTATTTGGCTCTATTTATTATGATGGTTATGAAGCGGTAAAAAATGGTTTGACTTTACGGCAAAAGTAGATTCCCAATCATATGTATCACTATTCTACATATTCTAAAAGTTTTCTTTTATTGCTCCACAATACAATATCAGACTCTGCGTCAGTTTCTGCAAATTCCAAATATTTCAGGAATTTATCTCTCAAATAACCAACAGCTGTATCATTTACTACTGTTACCCTCTTACTTATTGTTTCTTTTAAATAGGTCTTGTTAATTAGTTGAAAATTTAAGATTGAGCGCGAAATACTATTTCTAAAATAATATTCGGAAGTCCCTGTAACATAATTCATCAAGGTAAATCGGTTTCGCTTTACAAATACAGCATTGAATCTAATATCTTTGAATCGATCATCGGCAAAAGAATTAAATCTCAAATCATTTTTGTAAACTCCAATAATACTAGAAAGATAGTTATTTACGTGACTACCAAATCTTTTTTGAAGGTCACTATCTTTATTATCCTGAAATTTTATAAATGATGAACTCACTACCGCAGAAATAAAACTGGTCATTTCAAATGCTATATTGGGTACCAATTCTTTTTTATCTGTACTTTTGAAATAATATGTTCTACTTTTAGATTCTGTTTCGTTAATTAGATATCTTTCTTTATAAAACGTGAATAGTTTTTGATAATATTCATCATCATTATCAAAGAAGTTGTTATAATAGCTGTCACTGATCCATCCACCATCAGTAACAATATATCTTCCATTTCTCTCCGTTATAAATATGGAGACAAAGCAATCATTTGTGGTAAACAAAGGAGTTACAATTTCGATAGTTTTACCATACTTCTTCACACTCCATAAGGAATTGAATGTTTCTTTTATGATGTCAAATATATCTTCCATATCATTCTTCAAATGTAATATTTTCCAATGGGTCTAAATTTTCTGCTTCTTTATCGAAGGGGAGAATACCAGGGGACGAATTTAATTGAAAATTCTCATATTTAATGTTAGCCTCCTGCATAAAATGATAAATGCATATTGAAATATCTTCCAAAGCTTTCCTTTGTACTTCATCTTTTAATGCTTCTGTTTTATATGCTATTTCTTTTCCATCACTCCAATATTTATGAAAATGTGGCGTTGGGACCTTTTGTTCGTTAATGGGTATTTGAAAGTTTGAATTTCTATGTGATGGACCAGATGAATCATATCGAAATAAGGGCTTTTCACAAAATGGAGGACATTTCAAACTGAATTTAAAGTCTGTATCAATGTCTTTTTTCTGTTCAACAGTAAAAGCTACATCAGCAAAATCCTTGCAGTAAATAGGCATAGCTTTCCTTTTAGTGTCAGGTCTACTTTTCTTTTCATCATCTAAAGCCATATAGTTGCTAGATGGAGTCTTTTCTTCATTTATAAACAAATCATATTGCTTATAATTATCACGAATAGTCTCACTAAATTGCATAATAAAGTATTTTAGTTTATAAATCGTTTATCCATTTTGTTTTGGTTACCTAAGGTAGTCAAAATGTGTATTCCGTTTTTTATTTTTGGTTTCCTCATTACACCAAAAACAGCGTTTTGGTTTCCTCAGTAAACCAAAGTAAGTTTTTGGTTTACTTTTTGGTTTCCTCAGGAAACTATATTATATAGAGTAATAGAAATATATACATATACACGCGTACGTGCGCGCGAAGGATTACAATTGCTCTCTCTCTAATTTACCGACTACTTTATAGAGAAATAAAATATCATCTTTGCTTATCTCACGATCTGGGTACTCCCTTTCTCCTGATGGATTAACCTTCGCATTGTAGGAACACAATTTCAGGTAATCAGGACCGTATTTGGATTGATAGATGGATTTCAACAGTCTATCATTTGAGGTGATAACTACATAGCAACGCCCATAGTCAATGTCATTAGGGGATGTGATAGGTCTGACGAAGACTGTTTCTCCCGGTTTATATTTATCCCACATAGATTCACCGTATACTGTCAGACCATAACACCCTTGAAAATGGGGTATATTTACGATTTCCAGCACTTTATTCTCGTTTCCGTCTAATCCTATACCATGACCTGCACAAACGCGAATATCGAGAATCTTTTGACCTTTTTCGGATGTGTCTAATATACCGAATAAGTCCTTGCCTAAAACCTCGTTTATTTGAGTCAGATATTCAGGTTTGAAATATTTCACTCCAAGCCTCCCATTCAATGTTTGAGGGGTTATCCCTAATTTATTTGCCAATTCGGTTAATACAATTCCATTTTTTAAAAGGATTTCCTTCACTTCAGGTCCTGTCATAGCTGTATTACGTTTAAAAAAGATTAATTTAAAGTGTATTTTAAAGGAAATACTTTATATTTTAAAAGCAAGCCTTTATCTTTGACGTATCAATCAAACAAAGGAACAAATAATCAATCAATTACACAATACCTCAAACGAGGTATCGGAATAAAAAAGGAGGAAAAGATATGAAACGGTTCAATTTATCTCAGATAATGAAGAGTGCTCATAGAAAGTTCAGAAGTGCCAAGGGTGAGAAATCTTTCTCAGAGTGTCTGAAATCAGCTTGGATGTTTGCCAAGGTACAAGATGGCTTCTCTACAGAAAACATCGCTAAGAGAGATAGAGAGTTTGTACAGGCTCAGAATGTGAAGTTTGACAATGTTGCTCCAACGAAAAGAAGTTCTTATGATGATTTATCCATCCCAGTATCTGCATATTACAATGCATATAGCACAGGGAGATTCGGTTCTCATTTTGTCAACGATTAAAAAATAAAGATATGAAAATAGTATTGAGAGTTTCATTGAGAGAGGCAGGAAGAGCTTCGGAAGCGATAAATGATAATTGGCATTTGAAAAAAGGGTTCAATCAGGTTGAAACCAATGTTTGGGAGGCTGATAGTAAGTTCTGGGGAGACCTGGAGGATGAGGACAATGTTGATGAGTTGAAGTTTTTGGTTGAAAACCAGTTTGGCTTTTTGGGAATATCAGAAGATGAATATGAATTTAATGAAGAGGAGGAATAATCAATGACACAGAAAGAATTTGAAGAAAGAATCGGGAGTTCTGTTACGGCAGAAGTGTATGCAAACATCGAAAATGTGTATATGAATACCAATCTCGACAAGGATACATTTTGCAATGCATACAAGAAAGCTCCGCAAGTGCTTTCTGACCTTGAAAGACAAACGGTGCTGGTGAGAGAATTATTTGAGGAGCGTAGAATGATGGCGAATTTCCTGATCGAACAGGCTGAGAAGTGGAGTGCATCAGATTTGAGAGATAAGGCAATTAGCATGATTGGTGAGAAAGAGTATCTCCGCAGGAAGATTGAGAGAGGTTTTAACCTTTGGGAAGTGGATAAAGAGATGCTTATGGAGGTGTTGAAAGTTTGATTCAGGATGACAGGCTGGAGCGGTCATAGAGCCTACCCTTTGATGGGACTCCAGCCACGCATGCAGGCTTAGTTTTTCGTTGCAGTCCTTTTGAGAATGTGCCATCCTTCTTCGGGAGAATCTGAAAAGAGACGCAGGTTGAATACCCTTAATATTTCGCACGGCAGCGTTAAGCCGATCCCCATCTGGTCTTTGAGCCTACCCTTTGATGTGGAGATGTGGGAGCGATTGCCCTAAGTGATCTATTCGGAAGAATCCGCGACCAGTCGTTAAAAGCGGCATCATAAGAAGGTCGAGCACACAACGTTCGAAGCAAGCAGCCGAAAGGTCGAGGCAAGCAGACGGGTTAAGTAAATCAGCCGAACATGCCCCGAACGGTTATGCAGTGAAGTATAGTAACTGATAACTCCGGTGGGAAGAGCAGAGAGAGCTTATCGGGGCACAAACAAAATTCATTTAGTTATGAGAAACCATATTAGATTATGTAAGGAGCTGAATCGCTCAATCATGCCGAAAGGCTGGGATGCAAGCAAGGATAAAATTTCATGCTTCACCTTGTATGTGTCAGAGGAAGAAAAAGAGAAGTTTATAAAGAAGTTCTCTATGTATCGGGATAGATGTTATAAGGCGGAGGTTATTTGCTTTATGCTTTCAAATTATCTCGCTTATGCTTCTGGGAAACAATTCGAGATATCGGCCATTAAGGTCTGGAAGTATGGGATAAAGAATCCCCGCCCTGACGGTTATGTGAACTATTCGATAGGTGCAATACCTGTTGAGTTTATGAAGGTGGTGACAGATTCATTGAAATCTATTCCGTTCAGGTTTAAGAATGAGCTGGTTTATCATGTTGTCAGCTCATTTTATAACGCTCCTACCCGATTGGTGGATGAGATGATAACCCGTATCAATGAGATAAAGCATCCCACAAAGAGAAATGACAGAGCGGTGATATTACAAGCGGTCATACCAGAGAATGAGTATCAGATGGTGAAAGGATATGCTATTCAGAATGGGATGAATATATGCGATCTGTTGAGAGTAGTATTGAGAGCGGTTTGTATGTCAAAGAGAGACCGTAAGTATGATGATTCGCCGATAGGAAGAGTATTCAACCTGTATCGGATTCTCAAACAGAAGGGAGAGCCGTTCATTGCCGATTCTGATTGCCGGATATTGTTCGTTGAGATAACCGGAGATAGAGAAAGATATTATCTGATGAAGCTCCTTCATAGAAGAGGAATCACAAAAACAGAGATGTTGAGAAAAGCAGTTCGGGCGTTGAATGATGTGGTAACCCATCGTAGCCGGTTAGAGAAGAAAATCACTATTGAGCCGGATGTATCGGAGGAAGAGGATATGGATTATTGGTATGAACAGATGGCAAGAAGAGACTTTGCGAGGTCTATATATGTTTGATTATTAATTTCTAAATTTTAAAGATATGGAAAAGTACACAAAAGAAAGTCTGGATAAAATGACGCCGGAAGAGTTGGAGAATGTAGTTCTGGAATTGCAGACTCAGTTAGAAACAGAGAAGTCAACGAGTAAGCAATATTCTACTTGGTGGAATCAGGAATCAGAGAAATGCAGAAGAGAAGGTGAAAAGCTGAATGTATTGCATAACCTGATTCATTCTTGGGAATGATAAATTTTAAGAAGAGGAGGTAAAAATGAAAGAGGATGAAAGAAAGCCTATTGCGCCCACGTTGCGCAATATGGAAGTTAATGATGTGGAAGAATGGCCATTGGAAAGAATTGACACTGTTACAATGACGGTCGGTCGGTTCTCCCGTAAGTTCCGGGCGAAAGGCATTAAGTTCAGGACATGGACGGATAAGCTGGAGGTGAAGGTTCAAAGAATAGCGTAAGCATGGAAAGCCTGTCATGTGCTGAAAGAGAGGTTGCGAATGAGTACTGCAAAGGTTACTCAGATAAGGAAGTGGCGGACAATCTGGATAAATCATATTGGACCGTCAAGACGCAGAAAAAGGAAATATACAGGAAGCTCGGAATATCGAAAGATACCGAGCTTATTTTGTATATGGTCTGTGAGAAAGTGCAGCGCAGATTTGATTTGAAAGAAATACGTAAACATGGTTTGGAACTGTTTTTCTCGGTTCTGTTTCTGGTCATGCAGGTTACATGTAATAATCTGGATGATATGAGAACCATGAGAGTGAGAAGGGGTCGAAAGACAGAGTATGTATGTGATTATGGAGGTGATGAAGATGGAAACAAAGTTTGATCATGAGGTTACGATCTATCGTGTGACTAATCCGTTGACGTTAGGTTTTAGGAAGTCTGCCACAATAGTGGGGGGACGTTCCCGGTTGAAGAGGCTGATTGATGATGGATTGATAAGATCGGAGAAGAGGAGTAACTCACAAAATGGAAAGTTATATTGCAATATGAGTGATGTGTTGCGTAATGCTAAAGCAGAATGAAAGCAAAAGATTGGTTCTATTATTCACTGATGGTGGTGTTATCGCTGCCAATCGGTTTGATTTGTTGTGAGGGAGCGATAGTATTACAGATTATTGGTCTGGGATATGCGTATCTATTTTTTAGAAATCTATTAAAGCCAGTGTTCGATGGGAAGAAGGAACAGGATAACTCAGGTAAGGAATGAGATAGCAAGGAGCGTAGACCGGTTGGCTTGGCGTGCAAGGCTCAACTCATGCGATGAGGAGGTATTAGAGAGGTTCGGGGTATCTATTCAGGTGGAGTATGATGTAATGGATGATTTCTATCGTAGAGTAGAGATCATTGATTTATCGGTATCAGATGGAGAAAGGAAGGACTATCCGAATATTGCGAAGATGATTGGTGATAGATTAGGTTGGAGGCTTAAAGGGATGAATGAAGAGAATGAAAATGATTTTCTGGATAGTCTTTCTCTGTCAGAGAAGAAGAAAATTTTTGATTGGATATCATAACCCGTGAGGGTGATTCTCCTTTTGGAGATGTGTTTTGTTTGGTATTTTGTGTTTGTATTTGAGGTGTATCGTCTGTGAAGATAGTACACCCTTTTTATTTGGAGAAATGGCGAAATTGGTAGACGCAAGGTGTCTTGAAGCGGTTCTCAATAAAACGGATGAACTTCCGACCTCAACCGTAGCCTGCGAAGGTGCTGAAATAAAATTAGATTAAGGTTGTAATACCTATTTCAGCGTATCGAGTAAAATTGTCCCGGTTCGAATCCGGGTTTCTCCACAAATCATTATTTTTTAATTAGTTGAGATATGGTACAAGAATTAGTAACGATTCAGCAGAAGCTGAAAGCCCCCAAAGGGCAGTACAACAATTTTGGGAAATATAAGTACCGGAGTTGTGAAGACATTTTAGAGAGTGTGAAACCCATTCTAACAGAATGTAAGTGTTCATTAGTGATTACGGATGATGTGGTACAGGTTGGGACTCGTATCTACATTAAGGCAACGGCAACTCTTACCAATAGTCAAGGGGAACAAGTTCAGACATCGGCAATGGCCCGTGAAGATGAGATATTGAAAGGTATGGCGTCTTCACAAGTCACAGGAGCGTGTAGCTCTTATGCAAGAAAGTATGCTTTGAATGGTCTGTTTTGTATTGATGACACAAAAGACCCGGATGCTACCAACAAGCATGGGAAGGATGAGCCGCAGGTAGATGAGGATAGTTTGAGCCTTGCATTGGAATTGATTAGAAATGCGAAAACCACGGCAGACCTCACGCAGATATATAATGAGTGTGAAGGATTCAGAGGTAACAGCAAGTTTATGAATGCGTTGAGTATGCGAAGAAAGGAGATTGAGAAGAGATGAAGTTGAAGGAAAGTCCGGTAGTGTTTGACCAGGAGAGGCATACCTACCGTCTGGAGGATATTTTGTTGGAGGGTGTAACTACCCTCCTACGGAATCAGCTTTTCCAGAATAAATATGATGGTGTACCAGATTTCGTGCTGGAACGAGCAAAGGATAAAGGAACCTTGGTACATGAACAGTGTGAATTGGTGGATGCCTTAGGTATTGAGCCGGTGATTCTGGAAGCGAAGAATTATAAGCTCCTGAAAGAAGAGCATGGATTGAAGCCAATAGCGAATGAATATCTCATATCGGATGAGGTTGCTTTTGCAAGCAGTGTGGATGTTATATTCGATGGAGAATCAGAGAATGATGATGAGGTATACCTTGCGGATATAAAGACTACGGCAAAGCTTGATGTTGATTGGTTGAGTTGGCAGTTGAGTATCTATGCTTATATGTTCGAGCTGCAGAATCCTCATCTGAAAGCTAAGAAGTTGTATGGCATCTGGTTGAGGAATGAAGTGAAAGAGTTGAAGGAAGTTCAGAGGATCGACAATGATACAATACAAAAGTTGTTTGATTGTGAGATGAAAGGTGAACCATTTACATCTTCTGAAATACCCTTGCCGGAGAACGGGCAAATAGTCCCCGTAGAAGTATTTGAAAGAGCTCAGACTATTATCTCCTTAGATGGAAAGATAAAACAGCTCACAGAGGAAAAGAAACGTATCTCCGAAGAATTGTATCAGTACATGGAAGAAACCGGAGAATCAAAGTGTGAGCATGAGCTATTTATCGTATCAAGGGTGATGCCTACCACAAAGAAGTCTCTCGATGCGAAGGGGTTGGAGAAATGTGAGCCGGCAATTTATAAGCAGTTCTTGAAAGAGACGGCAGTAAAAGGTAGTATAAGAGTAACACCGAGGAAATAATGGCAGAGGAAGCGATACTAACAAAGCATGATGGTGAGGTGAAGATGTCAAAGGACTTTGATTATCTATGTTCTAAGCTCAGAAATGGCAGGTATAAGTTAAGTATCGTTCGCTGTTCGGAGAAAAGAACAATCAGCCAAAATGATTTGATGTGGATGTGGTTCGGATGTATTGAAGATGAGACCGGTACACCGAAGAATGATATTTACCTGTATTATTGCAAGAAGTTCCTGAGCCGTTTGGCTCTCGTTAATGGTGAAGAGGTGATGATATATGATACTTCTTCCAAGTTGAACACCAAACAGATGTCGGACTTCATGACGAAGATTCAGGTGGATGCAGTGATGGAACTCGGTATTAATCTACCTCAGCCGATTGATCGGTTCTATGAAAGTTTCGTTGGAGAATATGGAAGAAGATGAGCGGGCCGTTTGGTTCGCTCTTTTTATTAACACATAAATAGTTTTAGTATGGAAATTCAAAAAGTGAAGATCACGAAGGATAACACCTGTATGGTGGTGTATTCTAATGCTGATGGTGATGTGATAACGCATCAGGGAGGTAATATCATTCACAAGGATTTGAGAGAGGCCATGAATGCCCTAATCCCTCACCTTGCAGTATTAACAGAACAGAGAGAAGCGTATAACAGTACGTTATCAGAGGTAAGGGCGAAGGATGATCTTCCGGTGAAGTTATCTGTTCAGGGTGTCAGCATCTCTGGAGATGCGATAAATAATGGTATCCAGATCACCGGTTGCCGGATGTTGTTAACAGGTAAGGTTCTTAACCTGAACAGTCCTACTGCAATGCTTGATGGGGAGACCGATAAATATGAGTATGCTGATGATCTGTATCAGTTGATAGAGAATATCAAGTTTGAGGTCCGGCAGTATATTGAGCAAAAGAAGTGGGCAATCAAGCAGGGAGAATTATTTGGAGATGGAGACGGTACGCCGTTTGATGGTTCAGTTGAAGATTTGACCTCCGGCATTGATATTCCTCAAGCGGATATCGCAGTAGTGGAAGCCCCCCAGCCGGAGAAGGAAGTGAAGAAGATGAAGAAAACCAAGAAAACTAAGAGCGCAGCGTAAGATGTTAGGTCCTTTAAAGATTGTACTCACCCCGAATTGCTATAAGGTTTCATTCGATTTTCACCCAATGATGTTGAAGTGTGTGAAGAGGATACCAAGTGCCGAGTGGAACATGGATGGTAAGTTCTGGAAGGTAAGCACTGCCGATTACAATTATCTGAAAGTGATGGCTGATTGGGCGATACAGAACCGGTATTGTGGAGGTGTTAAGGCTTATAAGGAGGAACAACCGGTTCAGGACTATACGTTGCCACCCATGCCGACGCTAAAGGTTGAGCATGGGTTAAAGATTGATCCCTATGAGTATCAGAAAGAAGGAATTGCGTATGCTCTCATTCATAAGCGTTGCTTCTTCGGTGATGAACCGGGATTGGGTAAGACGATGCAAGCAATAGGCACGGTATCAATAGCGCAAGCATGGCCGTGCCTGATTGTTTGTCCGTCCGGATTGAAAATGAATTGGCAGCGTGAGTTCATGAAGTTTGCTGGTATTCAGGCGGTGATCTTGGATGATAAGAACCGGCAAACATGGCAGTCATTTTGGGAGATGAAGAATCAGCAAGGGCAACCAATGTGTAAGGTCTTCATCACGAATTATGAGAGCTTAAAGAAGTTCTTTGTATCTGGTATCAAGGAATCAAGCCGATTCACTCTAAAAAGTATCAACTTTGATTCTCGCATAGATTTGTTCCGGTCTGTGATAGTTGATGAAAGTCAGAAATGTAAGTCCAGCAAAACACAGCAGAGTAAGTTTGTCGAGGGGATATGTAAAGGGAAAGAATGGATATTTCTACTTACAGGTACTCCGGTAGTGAACAATAATACCGATCTCATCCAACAGTTGAAGATATTGGATCGTCTGGATGATTTCGGAGGATATAAGTATTTCACCGAAAGGTATTGTTCCGGGATCAGCAAATCAAGCAACTCAAAGGAACTAAATTGGAAACTGAGAAAGGTCTGTTTCTTCCGACGATTAAAGAAGGATGTGCTTACCCAGTTGCCTGATAAGACCCGAATGTATATCACTGTAGACATTACTAATAGAACTGAGTATGAAGTCGCTGAGCGCAATATAATAGAGTATCTGCGCAAGTATAAGAAGGCCGATGATGAGAAGATTCAGAAAGCAATGAGAGGCCAAGTAATGGTGCAGATGGGCGCACTGAAACAGGTGTCTGCCCGTGGAAAGATTAAGGCGGCTACGGAATTAATAAGTGATACGGTGGAAGGTGGTAATAAGTTGATTGTGTTTGGGTTCTTGAAAGATGTGATTGCTCAGTTGAAAGATGAGTTCCCTGATGCGGTTACTGTCACCGGGAAAGATAATGATGCGCAAAAGCAAAGATCGGTAGATGCATTTCAGACGGATGAGAAAACGAAAATCATTCTGCTCAACTACAAGTCAGGTGGTACAGGTCTAACACTGACAGCCAGTTCAGATGTGTTGTTTATCGAGTTCCCATGGACGTATGCGGATTGTTGCCAGGCGGAAGACCGGGCACATCGTAATGGTCAAAAGAATGCGGTTCTCTGTCGGTATTTGCTGGGAAAGGGTACGATTGATGAGTATATGTATCAGGTTATTCAGACCAAGAAGGAAATCAGCAATGACGTGACAGGAACGGATGATGTTGTGGAGGAATCAACTGTAAGCAAGGAAGAACAGATGTTAAACCTCGCTATGGATATGTTCAAGGATAAGATTTAGATAGTAATTATGAAATTAAGAATGAATAGAGACAAGGCCCTGTTGACTCCATCAGTTGGGGTATTCTGGGGGAATGAAAGTCGGAATGGTGGATATAAGATTAGTATATCTGTCATATTCTTGTGTTTTGAGATTGAATTATTAATGTTCTAAAACAAAGTACTATGAGTAAACAAAACCCATTGAAGGAAGCCATCCAGTCTTATTTGGATGAGCGAGCAAAGACTGACGAACTGTTTGCTATTGCCTATAAAAAGAAGAATAAGAGTATAGATGAGTGTTGCACATATATCATGGGAGAAGCCAAGAAAAGAGGCAATGCCGTATGCATGTCTGATGAAGAAGTGTTCGGGTTAGCTGTCCACTACTATGACGAGGATAATATCAAAGTAAATAAGCTGCCGTCAAATGTCAGAGCCTCTGCTTCTACCACAACACCAGCCAAGCCAGTTAAGTTGACTGAGGAAGACGAGAAAAAAGCCCGTGAGGAAGCGATTAAACGCCTGACCGAAGAGCAGCATGCTTTGCTAAAGAAAAGGCCTACACGGGCAAAGAAAGAAGTAATCGAAGTCCAACAAATGAGTTTATTCTAATGAAACCAAGAACTAAATTACAACGTCAAGTAATGGATTATAGCCAGCACTTGAACAATATAGATAAAGAGATACTCGAATGGGCAAAATCTGATTGCCTTGAACATAAAGGCTATGCTACTAAAAGCCGTGTTATCTGCATGGATTGCGGTCAGCGCTTTTCTCCGGAACTCGTTAACCGTAAACGTGCTGTTTGTCCTCATTGTGGAGCTAAACTAAAGATAGAAGGTACAAGGAAAAGAAATGATAAGCAATCAATGTATATTGCCAAAGCCGAAATCTGTGGAGAATTCCAAGTAATCAGGAATTTTGAATTATATGCATACTACAAAGAGGAAAAAGAACCTCGTTATTTTATCTGGGAAATCATGCAGCATTGGATAAAAGAAGATGGCACCCGGGAAATTGTGGCTCGTGGAAATAACATGGGTTGTACTGCTTGGTGTGGAGATTTGGAGATAAGAAAGAAAGGGATGGGAGGATATTATAATTATGGTTACAAGGATGTTTGCCAAGATAAATTTCATCCGGGGTCTGTCTTTAAGCCCAAATATATGCGCTATGGTATAGATCATAACCTTCAAGGAATATCTTTTCTCCAAGCGATTAATACATTACCCTACAGTCCCAAGACTGAAACCTTGCTTAAAGCAAAACAATATGCGCTATTAGGATATAGTAACGGTCACAGTGGGGAAATAGGAAAATACTGGTCATCTATTAAAATCTGTCTTCGAAATAAGTATAAGATAAAAGATACTTCAATGTGGTTCGATTACCTCCAGCTCCTTGAACGCTATCATAAAGACCTTCATAATGCTTACTATGTCTGTCCCGTGAACTTAAAGAAAGCTCATGATACCTACATGGCAAAGAAAATGCGGGAGGATGAAAAGGAACGCAGAGAAAAAGGCAAACAGAGACTACTTAAGCTTAAGAAAGAAGCAGAAAACTACATCAAAGATAAATCAAAGTTCTTTGATTTAAAGATATCTGATGGAAAGATTGTAATTGTAGTGCTCAAGAGCATAGATGAATTTATGCAAGAAGGTGAGAAAATGCACCACTGCGTCTTTACTAATGAGTATTTCAAAAAGAAAGATTGTCTTATCCTGTCAGCCCGCATCGGAAAGAAACACATAGAAACAGTTGAAGTCGATCTAAAGACGTTGCAGGTGGTTCAGTCTCGCGGAGTATGCAATAAGAATACTGAATACCATAACCGCATTATTGGGCTTGTGAAACAAAACATCGGTTTAATCCGCAAAAAGGTAGCATCATGATAACACTCGGAAACGATGATCTGCCTGTTGGCAGAAGGAAGAGCAACTACATGAATATCGACGGGGTTCTACACAAACGTTGCACCCATTGCGGGAAATACTTCCGTCTGAAATATTTTTATCCCTTGAAGTATCGACGTAATGGAGAAATACATGAGTCTCTGCAATCATGGTGTAAGTTCTGCATGGTGGCAGAATGTTGCAAGAGAGCGAAAGAAAAGAGGGAAATATAAAGAATCAGATGGCCTCGTAAATCGCGAGGTCATCTTCAAAACGGAAAAAGAAGGAATAAAAGAGTGATAAGGTGGTAGGGTGATAAAGTGGCTGCGCTATATATCACAGGGCGTTATCCCGTTATCACTTTATCACCCTACCACCTTATCACATTTTGTTCATAACAAAATAGAAAGGAATATTATGAGAGCAATAAAATTTAGAGGAAGAAGTGTACATAATGGTAAATGGGTATATGGAGATTTGCTTCACATAGCAGGAGGGTGTATCATATATCATGGTTCACAAAAAAATTATGAAACAACTTGTAGTGAGAATATTGCTATCGCATTGCTTAATGATGAAATATCTGTGATTTATCCCGCTACAGTTGGTCAGTTCACTGGGATACTTGATAAGAATGGCAGGGAAGTTTATGAAGGTGACATTCTGCAAAATATGTCGAGAGAGGTCCAATATAGAGTCTATTGGAGCATAGATATGCATGCTTGGTTTGTAGAGCGCATTAACTATGGAAGCAAAGAACCGACATGTTGTTTAGGTGATAATTTTGAAGTAGTTGGTTCAATTCATGATAACTAAACAGTATGAATAATATTATAGTGTTTGTGATGTGGGTTCTCTGGTTGGTAGCCTCGGTAATTCTTGCAATTAGCATATTTGGTTGGCCGTTAGTATTTGGGGATGATTGGTCGGAGCTCGGTAGTGATTTGATTGGAAAAATGAAATAGTAATGAAACCTCAGACAGAAAGTCAGATTCAGAAGGATTGCGTAAGGTGGTTCAGGCAGGTATATCCTGCTATTGAGCCACTTTTCTTTGCTGTGCCTAATGGTGGAGCAAGAAATGCGTGGACGGCTAAGATCATGAAGGATGAAGGTGTGCGGGCAGGTGTAGCGGATTTGCTTCTGTTATTACCCAGGTCTGGTTATGCGTTCCTGTGTATTGAGATGAAGAAGCCGGGAGGTATGCAGAGTGAGAGCCAGCAGGTATTCCAGAGATTAGTTGAGAGAGTGAAGGGAAAGTATGTCCTCTGCCATTCGTTGGAGGAGTTTGTGAAAGAGATAAGAGGATACATAGGATGAGTTATATTGACTTGATAAACCAGTTCTGGCGGATGAATAGGATTGATCCGTTCACTCCTACAGAGGTGTGTTTGTATTTCTATTTATTAAGTCAATGGAATAATAAGGGAAGAAATAATATCGTAGAAATTAAGACAAGAGATATTGAGAGGGAGATAAACATAACGAAGAAAACAATTTGTGCGGCCAGGAAGAAATTAAAAGAAAATGGACTTATAGACTTCACGGAAGGGGAAAGAAGGTCTTCCTCTCCTGTTTACCAGATATTAGAGAATGTCGAGATAGGCAGACCGATGAGGACAGCAGAGCCGGAGGCAGAAACGGAGATGCCGGAGGAAATCGAAGTAGATGAGATACCTTCCCCTACCCCAACACCCGGACCAGTACCCGAAGATCAGAAGCCGGTACAGAAGCCCCCTAAGCGGAAGAAGATTGAAAAGCCATTAGATGAGTTGTTTAAAACTCCAGAACCAGAGAAGAGAAAGAAAAAGGAGTTCGTACCCCCTACATTGCAGGAGGTTGAAGATTTCTTTTCTGGTCTTGGAGTAATAGATGCGCTCGAAAAGGCGCAACAATTCTATTTCCATTATGATAGTCTGGGATGGCATACTTCATCGGGAGCCGCCATCTGGCGTTGGGATTCGTTAGCAAACAAATGGTTATTGAACGATAAACAGAAAGAGTATGAAAACAATCGGAGCAGTAGCAAAAAGAGCGGTGAAGGAAATGGTTACAAGGAATCGCTCAATGAACGCTTTGCAGAGAGCGAGCGTAGGTTCAGAGAGGAGAACAGAGATCGTTAATACATACGGCGGTCCGGCAGAATTTGCCACTCGGTTTAACCCAACCATTCAATGGAGGTTACGCGAGCGGGCGGCTGATTATGTCTCATGTAGTCAAATGAATTATCCTACGATGTGGGAAATTCGTGAGGTGTATGGCGTTGAAACGCTGAGGGATTGGGTGGCGGTGATGGTTGAGAATCTGAATGATTTCTGCAATGTGAGGGATAAGATGAAACCTGAGCAGAAGGATGAAGCTGCACATATTATCAGTTGTGAGTATGGCCATCTGAATATCGCGGAGGTTGCATTGTTCTTCCTGAAAGTAAAGTCAGGAACCTTCGGTGAATTCTACGGAATCCTTGATACTGTCCGCTTGATGTCGATTATGAAGAAGTTCATGGCAGAGAGACGCCAGATGTTGGCATCCTATTATGATAAGAAAGAGAAGGAAGATAGAGAGATGGAGCGATTGAAAATGGAATCAGAGGCGATCCCACCTGAGACAGTCCAGCAGTGGATTAAGGAAGGGAAATTTTCTGAGACATTAGGTTTATTCCTGGGAGAAAGATTCAGGGTTTAACTAATTAGTTGGTTGATTAATGGAGAGCAAACGGATAGATGTGTATTAGCATCATTCTGTTTGCTCTTTATTGTTGTTTGCGTGCATTTACAAAAAGATAAGAGAATGGAGATTTATACAAGTTATTTCGGAAAGCTTAAGCGATTACAGGAAAGTAATATTCTTCCGGTATCGATTACTGTTATCCCCCCACGTTGGTTTGGCGGGCGTACCTATGTAGAGTTAGCCCCAAGAAGAGGTATGTTAGGGCTTAGTTCAGATGAATACCGTAAGGAATTCAGCAAGATACTGAGAATGAATTCCCCGATGAAGGTGTACAAGGATTTGGAGATCATGGTGCGTAATGACAAGAAGGTGGCTATTGCATTATTGTGTTATGAGACTCCGGAGAAATTCTGTCACCGTCACCTGGTCGCGGAGTGGTTCATGGAGAAGTTAGGAATTGAGGTGAGAGAGTTTGATTATGTGCCGAAGATCAAGGCGCCAGTACCAGAACAATTAAATTTATTCTAAATGAGTATGAAGAAGATTGATGAAGATTTCAATGTGGAGATCAAAGAATTGCCAATTGATTTATTGGTGGAGAATAAAGGTCAGATTCCCGGAGTACCGAAGAATCCGAGGAAGATTTCTAAACGCCGGTTTGAGGAGTTGAAGATGAGCATTGAGCGCTCTCCAGAGATGAGAAAGCTCAGCGAGGTAAAGGTATACCCTTTCAATGGAAAGTATGTAATCCTGGGCGGGAATCAGCGCAAGAAAGCATATAAGGAGCTGGGATATAAAACCGTGCTGTGCAAGGTTCTTCCGGAAGATACTCCCCCGGAGAAACTCAGGGAGTATATCATTCAGGATAATAATGCTTTTGGCGAGAATGACTTGGATATTCTTGCAGAGAACTGGAAAGCTGATGAGTTGACAGAATGGTGTATCGGTCTGGAAATATATGAGAAGAAGCCGGAGCCGGATGAGATAAAGGGAGATGTACCATTCACGGAGGTATTGAATGAAGAGCATAATTACCTGGTTCTCTACTTCGACAATGAAGTAGATTGGTTACAGGCAAAGACTCTCTTTGGTTTGAAGTCTGTGAGGTGTCTTTCTACCCGATCAGATGGAACCATATCCAAAGGACGGGAGAAGTATGCAGTTGGCCGAGTATTGTATGGGCCTAATGCGATCAATAATTTATTAATTCATAAGGAGGGAGAGAATGAGAATATCAGTCAACACACCGAGTTACAAAAGAGCGAGTGAGGTTCTAACCCTGTCTTATCTTCCATTCTGTAAGGTCTGGGTAGATGAAAGTGAAGCGGATGAGTACAGGAAGAATTATCCGGATGCAGAGATAATATCATGTCCGAAAGGTATTCAGGGCAACGTAGCGAGGATAAGAAATTATATCCTTCACCAAGAGCTGGCAGCCGGTTATGATGTGGTTTGTATCGTAGATGATGATTTGTATCGTCTGGAGCGATATGTGAAGCAAGATGATAGTTTATTCGGGTACATCAAAGAGAAAGTTGAGACAGATGATTTCTTGATGTTCGTGGAGAAGTATTCGATCATCGCGGAAGAGATCGGAGCAAAATTCTGGGGAGTGAATATTATCACTGATGCAATGGGATACCGTCATGCATCCCCGTTCTCTACAGTCTCCCCTGTGTTAGGTCCCTTCCAGTGCTTCATGAAGGGGAACAGGTGTTTCTATGATGAAGCCCTGCCATTGAAGGAAGATTATGATATGACACTTCAGCAGTTGAATCTGGAGAGAGTGATATTGAGAGTGAACGCTTACCATTATGTATGCAAGCAGTCGGTGAATGAGGGAGGATGTGCATCATATCGAAACAGGGAGCGGGAGAAACAACAGATAGAAGCTCTACGCCAGAAGTGGGGTTCTGATATTGTGAAATTAGATACAACAAACAAGGGACGTTCAAAGAAAAAGAAATTGGATGATTACAATCCTATTATCCATATCCCGATAAAAGGTATCTGAAAGGCTCTGTGAGATTTTCTTTTGTTGGATGAGTAAGTATAAGGATGGAGAGAAAGAACATGAAAAAGGAGAAAAGAATCGAAAATTTAAAGCCATTTGAGAAAGGTAAAGTAAGCCGAGATCAAGCGGTGGAGGCTGGAAGGAAAGGAGGACTTGCATCAGTAGAAGCTAAGAAGAAGAAAAAGAAGTTGCGTGAGTTATGTGAGATATTCGGTGAGTTACCGATATATTCTGATAAGGCGAAGAAATTGATGGAAGAGATGGGCATCAGTCCGGAAGATATGACAAACAAGATGGCGGCAGTCGTCGGTGTCTTCAAGAAAGCGGCTGCCGGAGATGTTCAGGCATTCAATGCTATCCGAGATATTATAGGTGAGAAGCCGAAAGATGAAGTGGAATCAAAGGTTGCAACGAATGTGACGGTGAATTATGTGAAGTCTGGGGCGAAGTTTGCGAATTCAGAGGATGAGGTGAATGATGAACGAAAATGAGGTATTTGAGGTGTCTGATCTCTTTATGGCTAATAAGGAAGCCAAAGAACGTACGGTAGTCAATCAGGGAGGAACATCCTCAGGTAAGACCTATTCAATCATGCAGCTTCTTTTCGAGATGGCTATGAATGAGCCTGACCTTGTGGTTACAATCGTAGGTCAAGACATTCCCAACTTAAAGAAGGGTGCATACCGTGATGCGAAGACTATTCTTAACCGCTCCCCTATCTTACAGGCTTGGTTCCCGTATCTCAATGAGAGTGATAGAGTGATAAGGTGCATCAATGGTTCTGTATTGGAATTTACTTCATTCAAGGATGAACAGGATGCGAAGTCCGGTAAGCGTGATGTATTGTTCATTAACGAGTGCGATGGTATTGTTTACGGGATATATTGGCAACTTGACATGCGTACCCGTCGAAAGGTTTTTCTGGATTATAACCCCTCCGCCCGATTCTGGGTTCATGATAGCGTAATAGGACGGGATAATGTGAAGCTAATCATATCTGATCATCGGTGTAACCCTTTCCTTTCCAAAGAAGAGCATGAGAAGATAGAGAATATCGAGGATTATGAGCTTTGGAAAGTATATGCCCGTGGAAAGACAGGTAAGCTGAAAGGTTTGATCTTCCCAGAATTCCGTATAGTGGACCGGGTGCCGGAGGTATTGGATTGCAAGGGGAACTGGTATGGTCTGGATTTCGGTTTCAGTAATGACCCATCAGCCTTGGAGAATCTAAGACTTGCACATGGTGAGTTATGGATTGATGAACTGTTATTTGAGGCAGGATATGATAACCCTATGATCGCTAAGATAATGAAGTCTAACGGGATAACTAAGCGTGATGTGGTGATAGCTGATTGCGCAGAACCTAAGAGTATTGCAGAGATCAATAGTTTCGGATTCAGAGTTGAGCCGTCGTCGAAAGGTGCGGATAGTGTGAATAATGGTCTCCAGATATTACAGAGATACAAGATCAATGTAACCCGACGGAGTACAGGTATTATCCAGGAGATGAAGAGATATAAATGGAAGGTAGACAAAAATGGGGTTATGTTGAATGTCCCCATTGATGTCTGGAACCACGGAATAGATGCTATCCGGTATGTAGCTTTGAAGAAGTTGAGTGCCCACAGGGTTTCAAGTGGAGCGAAAGCTACCTATATGGAGGTCGATTGAGTTTACATAATGTCAGTTTTAACATCGAAAAATGAGAGTTGGTCATGAGTGAAGTATTGACAAAAAGAAAGAAGATGATGTTTTCGGAGTGGTTCAGGATTCTGCATCATGGGTATTTTGAAAAGCCGTTTCAGTTTGAGACGTTGAGTAAACCGAAGTTTGTTAGCGGAAAGGTAGTGCCGAATGATCTGAATGATCTAACTTTCGGTCAGGTGATAGAGCTTCAAGGTATTCAGGAGGTAGGCAGCATGTTCATAGTGCCTCTACGGGTGGTTATGGGAATGAGCGATGAGGAAGTGATGGAAGCCAGTGCGACGGAGGTAGTCAGATTTGCGGCATGGGCTGCCAGGGAGATGGAGAGGATAAATAAACTCTTTGCTTCGACGAATCGGAAGCCTACTGATAAAGAAAGAAAGGCAGGTATTGAATTACTCAGATTCGGGGTATTTGGAACGGTGGATTATTATGCCCAACGCATGGGAATAAGAGATCATGAGGAAGTTATGGCTGTCCCTTGGATGAGAGTGTATAAGTGTTTGCAGATTGATTCAGAGAAAGCAAAGTATGAACTAAGATTAAGGAAGGTGTATGAGGATGAAAACAGTAGAAAGTAAATTAAAAGAGATCGTGGGAGAACAGTTCCCCGGGATGTCGTATGTGTTCGATGATTGGAAAGCGATTGATCGTAAATTATCTAAGGTATCATTACCTGCGATTATTTGCGTGATGCCAGTGTCTGGTGTGTTCACGTTCAGCCGTGGACGGGTGAAGGATAAACCAAACTGTTATGTGGTGTTCATGGATAAGGTACCTAAAGATGCAGATGGAGATGAGAACGAGGAAGTTTATTCACGAATGAAGGACATGGCGAAGAAGTTTGTTTCAGAGGTGAATAAATCAGGGTATTTTGAACCTGTCGAGGGAGACGTCCCCTATGATGTAATCACGGAAAAGATGTCTGATATATTATCTGGTATAGGGGTTCCATTGTCGTTGAGGGAGTCGGCTTATAGTTGCGTATGAGTAAAGAGAAACAGTTAGAGATAATCGGTGATGAATTGGATTCGCTCATGCAGAGAGTTATTGCCAATCATTTGCGAGCTGGGCAAAAGGCATCAGGGTGGACAATGCAGAGCATCAGGAAGCAAATTTCTGATACAGGTGGGGTATTATTCGGCAGGGCTTATTTCGGTAGCTTGGAGACGGGTAGAAAGCCCGGGCCGGTACCGAGAGGATTCCGGTTCGTGATATTGAAATGGATGAAGGATAAGGGAATCAGTGCTTCCCCTGTTCCGTATATTCGGAAGCCCAGTACCAGATGGAAGCCAAAGTATACTCCACAGGAAAGAGGCGATCTAAGCCTGGCCGGAGCGATTGCGTATCGTATCAGGAAAGAAGGTACAAACCTGTTCCGAAATGGAGGACGTGATGATATTTATTCAAATGAGATACCGAAGACGGTTGAGAATATTCTTGATCGTATAATGACGGTATTCGCTAAGGACGTAGAATCAATAAACATTAATAGTATCAATGAGGAAGGAAGTGATTAGCGGTATAACCGTAGAGTATCCGGATGAAATATCATTTTGTTTCAATCCGGTAGTTATAAATGTATCTGGATATACTGGAGCAAGTATAGGGATGGCCGTGATAGATGTGGCGACAGGGAACACTCATACGGAAAAGCGTGCTATGTTTAGTTCTTCTTGTTTCTTCGATGCCTCTTTCTATATGCAATCTGCCTTTGATTCGGTTGATTTCAAGGAGGTAGATTATTCAGAAGCTGGTGCCAAAGATAGCAAGGTAGGAAGGTTATTCAGGATTATATTGATTCTGTATGCGGCAGATGGCTCAACAGAAGGTGACTTCCAGTTTGAAACATTTGTCATTTGGGGAGCAATGAAGATTGGTGAAAGGTATAATGGTGAGAGAACACTAGTTTGTTTTAAGAACTTGCCTTTCACGGTTGGTATGTATTCATCTGGTGAGGATATTGCTAATGTCATTGTCAACGGAAAGCAAACGGCATCTTATAAGTTACCGGAACAGAAGGTGTGGAATATTGTGCTTGAATTGGCAAAAGCGAATGATGTAGTTATTGAGGTTCCAGGAAAAAAGGATGATTCGAGTGTATTTGATTATACATTTGATTATACCTTCCATAAAGCTCTGAATGCCCCATCAAGGGTAAAACTGATAATGGATGATTGCAAGGAGGGCATTTATCTGCGTTGGATAAACAGGCATGGATTTTATTGTTATTGGCTTTTTTGTAAGGGAGATGAAAGTCAGCAGGTAGCGGATGAAGGAGAGTTCATCCGGAACAATATGACTGATTACAATTATGTGAATGGTTATCATGGAGGAAGTGGAAGACAACAGAGGAAGACAGGAAGTAATACTTTGAATATATGTGCCCCGCTTGTGGATAGTGATACGTATGATTTTCTTTTCCAGCTTGCACTCTCTCCTATCATTGACATGTATATGGGGTCCGGTCCTGATGAGATAGACCGATGGATGGGAATTAATGTATCTGTTGGGACATACACGAAAACTCGGGCTGTTCTGCAGGATTTTGTTGCCGCTATTATTTTACCTGAAACAAGAGTACAAAGCTTATGAGAAATGATTTATTGTTTATTGATGGGGAATTGGTGGATTTGGATGATAGTACAAAGATTACGTTGAACTATAAGAGTAATTTGTTCACCGACCTCAGTAAGATCGTAAGCAATAATAGCTATACGATCAAGTTACCTAAGACGGTCAGGAATCAGAGGGTTATTAAGCATGCAGATTTGCCGGCATGCAGTACGGACTATCCGAGAAAGTATCATTCGGCAAGGTATATCAGGAATGGAGTCGAGATTATACCCAATGGTAAGGCTGTGTTCATGTCTGGGGCAGATTCTTTTGAGGTAGCTCTAATATGGGGAAACATTAGTTTATTATCTGGTATTGTTGGGGGTGATAAGACACTGAATGATTTGAAAGATAGTTATCCCGAGTATTATACTATCTGGAAAAGAGAATTTAGTAATTATCAGGATTCGGCAAACTTCATCATGGCTGACATGAATATGGGAATACGGAATTCTGATAGCAAGAATTATATTCATCCGTGCGTTCGGGCTGGTTGGATTCTGGAGCGCATATCTCAGGGAAGTGGTATCAATTTCTTATTCCCGGCTAATATCATAGATAGTTTGATTAGCAGGCTCCTTGTGCCAATGTTAACCAAGAAAGGTAAGGGAGAAGATGATAATAATCAGTTCGGAATTAGTTATGAGTATGTCAATGGGACACGACAAAATCATGATTATGGTTATGTTTTGAGAGGTAATACGCCTACTTATAAAAAAACGGATTATCTGGAAACAGTAGATCTTAATACATCAACATCACCCCCTAAATATGAGGGTATGAAAATCTTGAAAAACAATACAAAGATTCATATTAGAGGAAGGATGTTCTTTGATTTTACAGGCTCTACGACGCCTAATCCAAGATTCATTGCATATAAGGTTGTGGATGGTACTGCCGAGGAGGTCTTTTCCGTTAGTTATATCAATTTGGAGAAGAAAGGTTCGCAAACATGGTTTGTGTCTTTTGAGTATGATGATTATACTACTCTGTTGGCTGCCGGTGATGTGATCTATTTTGCATTTGCCGATACTGGATTCTTTACGAATAATTGGGGACGTCCGACTTTTTCTATTGGGCTATTGGCATTCATCGAAGATACTAATGTTTTTGAAGATGGAGTAAGTGATGGATATTACCCGGTCATATCCAATTTGCCAAGCGTAAAACAGATTGATTTTCTCAAAGCCCTGTCTGCCATGTCTGGGACGTTCGCTGTTGTCAAGAATGATACTACGATTCAGTTTGTTTCAATGGATGAAGTTATAAGCAACAAAGGCAAGGCTATAGATTGGACCAAAAAGGTGGTTGCATCGTTTCAGGATAATAAGCCTAAAACAATCTCGTTTTCCCTTGATGGATTTGCTCAGAAGAATATCTATAAGTGGAAAAAAGATAGTTCTGTATCTGGAAGCTATGACGGCTATATCTATGTGAATGATGAGACTATTGAAGCGAGCAAGGATAGTGTTACACTTTCTTTTGCTGCAACCGATATGAGGGTTGATAAAGCGTATATTCCGATTTATGAATATGGTGATAATGATGAGGTCGGGAAGCTGGGAAAAGTTGATCCCCGCATATTGTTAGAGATTAATAATAATGGCAAGTCAAAAGCGACTTTTAGTGGTTTAGGTTGGTCTGCTTTATTATCTAAGAATTATCAATCATACCAAAAGGTGGTCCGAAATCCGGTTATCATCACGGAAAAAATTGAGATCAGTGATATTGATTTGAAAGAGTTGGATGTAACGGTTCCGGTATATCTGGGACAATATGGAAGATATTATGCCCTGATATCTGTGAAAGCTGAAGATACGGGAGTTTGTGAGTGTAAATTATTACAGTTGGAGGTGTAGGTTATGGCGAATAATGAGGATGAAAGGATATTGAGTATCAAAGTGAAATATGGAGATGCTATTGCTGGTATTTTGCAGTACCAGAAAAAGGTGGATGAGTTGAAGGAAGCTCAAAAAGGGCTTCGGGAAGAGATAAAGAAAGACACGGAGCATGAATTGGAGTATCGGGCAGCCTTAGCTCAGAATAAAGCAGAGATGAAAGAGGCTCAGGATTCTATACGTGCACTGGAGAAAGAGACTCGGAACAACCTCAAAACTCAGCAAGAGAAAGAGGGGGCTTTGAAATCTCTGCGTGCAGAGTTGAGTAATGCTACGAAAGAGTATGATGAACTGAGCCGGGCAGAAAGAGAAGGTGCCGAGGGAAAGGATTTAGAATTAAAGATAAACCGCATTACAGATGAGTTGAAAGAGGCCGAAGAGAAGACGCAGAGGTTTTATCGGAATGTGGGTAACTATGAAGATTCTGTATCAAAAGCTCTTGATGGTCTAAAAAGGAATGTAACAGAAGCCAATGATAAGTATCAGGAGCTTGTTAAGACCCAGGGAGAACATGCCGAAGTAACCAAGAAAGCAAAGAAAAATCTGGATGATGCCCAACTTTCTTTGAAGTTTGCTAAGGATGAATCTGAGAATCTGAATGGTTCTGTATTGGGTTTTGTTACGGCTGGTAATCCATGGGCAATGACCGCTATTAATATGGTTAAACAACTTGGAAGCGTTAGGAATGGCTTTGTTTTGGCAAAAACAGGTGCTCAATTGTTGGGTAAACAGTTTCTTGCTCTTCTTGCTAATCCTATTGTGTTTTTCCTTGCTTCGATTGCGGCAGCCATTTCTATATTGGTGAAAGGTATCAAGGGCAGTGAGGATAACATGAATCGTTGGAAAGTAGCAATGGCTCCTCTGGGTGTAGCATTGGATTTCATCTCAAATCTCATCACGGGATTGGCTTCCGGTATACTCACTGTTATAGAGACTGGCGGAAAGTTGCTTGGATGGATTGGGAAGATGTGCGAGAGTATTCCTCTTTTGGGTGATGCGTTTCAGGAACAAAATCAGAAGATTCAGGAAAGAGTTGAGTTACAGAAATCTCAGATCGAGTTTGAAAAGAGAACACGAGCTGAGATAGTGAAGAGTGCAGAGAGGGAAAAGGCTATATCTGAATTGAGAGCCAAGGTTACAGATAAGGCGAATTATACAGCCAAGCAGCGAAAGGATGCTCTTGAAGAAGCCATCAGGTTGGAAAGAGAGCAAGCGGATGAGAAGAAGAATATTGCTGAGCTTAATTTGAAGAATCTTGAGTTAGAGGCTTCCCTTGCAGAGAATGATGCGGAGATGAATAATAAACTGGCCGAAGCGAAAGCCGCTGTGATTCGTGCCGATATTGATTATAACAATAAGATTCGTGAGATGAATGCTCAGAGATCAGAGTTGAATAATCAGATTATCACAGAAGAAAAGACAAAAGCGGACGCTGCCAAGAAAGCTGCAGAAGAGGCAGTGACTATTCGTAAGGAAAGAGCTCAGAAAGAAACAGAAGCTATCCGACAGGCAGAGGATGCAATGCTATCTCTCATTAAAGACGGCATAGAGAAGCAAAGGCGACAGATCACCTTGTCTTATGACAGAGAGATTGAGGATTTGAAGAAGAAGCTTGCAGAGGAAAAGAATCTCACGCAGAAAGCGAAGGATGCCATCCATCAGGTAATTAAGGCAAAGGAACAGGAAAAGGTCAATGAATTACAGAAATTATCGGATGAAGAGGTACAGAAGAGCATCGAAAAGGAAGAGAAACGAATAGCTCTCTTATTGCAGACTGTGGAGAAAGGTTCCGAAGCTGAATATCAGTTGAAGATACAGCAATTGATGAAACAAGAAGAGGCGGAACTTGCGGCGGCTGATTCTGAAATTGCATCAGTTGAAGAAAGGGAAGCTACCAAGTTGGCTATTCGTCAGAAGTATAACCTACTCAATGACGAGCTGATGGAATCGCATAATAATTCCGTAATCAAGAAACAGCAAGATGCTTTGAAGTTGGAATTTGAGACGAAGATTGCGGCCGCTGGAAATGATGAGGTACAAGTTCTCCAGTTGAAGATGGAACAAAAGCGGGTCGAATTGGAGTCTATGCAGCAACTTGAAGGTGAAAGTATTCAGGCTTTCAATCTTCGTAAGTTGCAGGTGCAAAACGAGTACAATAATTCTAAGCAATCACTTACTGATAAAGAGGTAGAGATTGAACAGACGAAGTATCAGGCAGTAGAAAGCATAGTTGGAGGATTAGGATCATTAACTGAAACGTTGGGTGAAAAGAATACAACTTTCGCCAAGCTGTCAAAGGTTCTTGCTTTGGGAGAGATTGCTGTAAATACGGGAAAGGCTATTGCTGCAGGTGTTGCACAAGCTCAGAGCGTTCCGTTCCCTGGTAATATGGCGGCTATTGCAACTACCATTGCAACGGTTCTGGCAAATATTGCCACAGCTACCAAGACAGTGAAAAGCGCAAAGTTCGCTCAGGGTGGTTCGGTAGTTGGTCCGGGTTCTGGAACGAGTGATTCAATTCCTGCAATGCTTTCCGATGGCGAATCAGTTCTGACAGCAGCCGCAACTTCTATGTTCTCTCCTATGTTATCAGCCTTTAATCAGATGGGAGGCGGAATACCAATCAATGTGACTGCAACGACTAATCAGGCATTGGGTGAGGATATGCTTGCTAAAGCTGTGGCAAAAGGAATGGGTATGGCACCGCCTCCTGTTCTATCTGTGGAAGAGTACACAACTGTATCTAATAGAGTGAAGTATCTTGAAAATCTTGGAAGTGTATGACAGTATTTGATTTGATAAAGGTGTATGAAGGTCCAATGAATGTTCTGAATGATGCGAATGTGAACCTTTCTGATGTCAGGCATATCGAGTTATTCCGTGAGTATCTGCGGATGAAGAAGGAAGGTCATAAATTGACATACATCGTAGCGTTTCTTGTTGACGAGTATTCGGTTGGGCAAGCTACAGTATACAGGATAATTGATAAGTTCAGCAAGCCTGTGAAGGTGTAATATGTTTCTGTAATTTGTGATTATGAGGGGTGTCAATGGGCATCCCTCTTTTTTTTACTATCAAAACATGATAGTCGTATAATTGTCGGAAATTCGTTTGCCCCTCTGGTAGTCTCTAACTTTGCCCTAAAAGGTTAAGATATGGCAGTTCTAAAGATTTATAATGAGATTACTACAGAGGAAGATAAACAGTTCCTGAAATGGTGTATGGGTATGGATGGAGTCTGTTTCAAGGATATTGATGAGTTTCTTTCCGGGATGGATGAGAAAGACAACGCTGTAGATATCCGCTTACACTGTGATGGTGGATCGGTTTCCGAGGGTTGGGCTATCTATGATAAGTTGCGGGCATCAGGGAAAGAGATTTCAGCTATAGCCGAGGGAAAGGTTGCATCAATGGCTACTATCATAATGATGGCAGCACCCAAAGAGCGGAGAAAGGCATATAAGAGCGCAAACATCTGTGTGCATAACCCGTGGGTTCCCAGTTATGCTTTGGGTGACTCATTGACAGCAGAAGATTTGAGGAAGAGCGCAGAAGGATTGCAGAAAGAACAAGATAAGATGCTCGACCTCTATGTGGAAAGATGTGAATGTGATCGGGATGAGATGCAGGCTTTGATGAATGAAGATAAGTTCATAGATACAGATCGAGCTAAAGCATTAGGTATTATTTCGGAAATAATAGCCCCAGCGTCAGCTAAGAAGGGCTCTAATAACAATAATTTTAATAATATGGCTAAAACAGGAAATGTTGAGGTGAAACAGAACTTATTGGATAAGCTTCTGGGAAAGCTGGGTTACTCAAAGATTGAGGACGTGGCTTTAGGTATGGATTTGAGCACAGCCGATGGCGGAACGCTGACGGTTGAGAGAGATGAAGGTGAACCGCAGGTTGGAGATGCGGCCAGTCCTGATGGTGAACATGTGATGCCCGATGGTGCTACTATCGTGGTAGTTGATGGAGCAATCACAGAGATCAAGCCGGCGGCTTCTGGAGATGATGATGGTGGTGGAGATGGTGATGAAAAAGATCAGAAAATTGCCGAATTGGAAAAGAAAGTATCTGATCTGGAAGCTGAGAATGCTGAACTGAAAGAGAAATTAGGTGATTCGAATGCCAAAGCGAAGAGCGATTCTGAACTTGCAATTCTGAATGCTGTAAAGATGGCTGGAGGCGAGAAATGGCTTGCTAAGAATTGCAGTACATTCAAAGTGAAAGGACGTTCAGTGTCGGGAACTAATGCCAGCAGAAGCGCTGAAAGAGGTTCGGAAGAAACTCCGATGCAGAGAGAGATTCGTGAGAGAAAAGAAGGAGTGTATAACAAGAAAAAGTAAATTGACCTATGGCTAATTTTTTTGAGAACATCTCGGTGAACCCGAAAGATGTGCAGGATTTGAAAGAGTTGATTCCTCTTACCATTAATCAGGATGAGGATTTCAACAAGTATACCACCTTGAAAAAGGTGAAGAATGGTGATCCGGTAGCTTTTATCGGTGATATGGATGATGTCGGTGTTGAAGGTGGAGGATGTGACCCCGTATATCAGGAAGTTGGTATTGTGAACTCCCAGAAACGTTGGGAGTTGGGTAGCTGGAATATCCCTATCAAGATTTGTTATGAAGCGTTGAATGGGACTATTGCTGAATATACGCTAAAGACAGGTACAGAGATAGGTGATTTGACCTCTACGGAGTTTATGACCTACATCATCCGCCCGGCATTGGAAAGACAGATGATGAGAATGATCTGGCGATTTGGCTGGTTCGGTAACAAGGATGCAAAACACATTACAGATGGTGGTGTATTGACTGATGATGTGAAGAAGGAACTCTTTACTACTTGTGATGGTCTGTTTAAGAGAATCTTTGCCCAATGTGCTGCAAATGCAAAACAACTTACGGCTATTGCCGCCAATGCTAAAACCACGTTTGCGGAACAGAAAGCTGCAATGTTGGTTCAGGGAGTTGCTACTGGAATAGTAGACACGATGTTAATGGATACAGATAGCCGTGTCACCGCTGATTCTGGTTCTATGATTATGATGACCAAGTACATGGCTGATGCCTTGCACTGGGATGTGAAGAAGACCTACCATGAACAAATGGAGTGGACCACAATCTTTGATGGATTCGACGTCGCAAAGTATGATGGAGTGAATATTGCCCGTATCTCCATTTGGGACAGATTTATCGGTGCCTATGAAAATAGCGGTACAAAATTAAATCTGCCTTATCGTATGGTATTCGGCAATGTCAAACAGTTCATGGTAGGTACAGATCAAGATGCCCTGATCTCAGACCTCGATGTTTGGTTTGAAAGAAAAGAGAGACGTAATTACATCTATGCACAAGGTAAGATGGGCACTTCCTTGCTTGAAGATGATATGTTCCACGCAGCTTATTAATAGAGATATGGCAGGAATTTGTGAGAGCTTATTGAAAGCTGATATTATCGTAGATTGTGATAATATCGTAACGAAAGGTTTTGAGGAGGATGGCATTATCATCAACCGCAAACATGTTGATTTTGCGAAGACAGTATTCGGTGATACGAAGAATGTAATTAAGACTTTGGTCTTGAAAAAGGGGATGAAAGGATATTCAGTTGCATGTCCTGGATCAACTCCGTTCACTGGTACAAAAACGTCTTTGTCGAAAGGTACTTACAAGAATAAATGGGATAGTGAGCTTCCTATTGTAGTTCTTGATAATGGTCCAGAGGTCTGTGAGAATGTGATTGAAGGGTTAGCAAATGGTTCTTTTGTCGTGATATTGAAGAATAAGCACAAGGGAGTAGACGGAAAGTCAGAATATCAGGTCTATGGTTATTATCAGGGCTTATCTGTGGAGACAGGCGAAAATGATAAGTATTCAGAAGATACGGATGGCGGTTGGTTGATTACCCTGAAAGAGACCGGTTCCCCGAAAGCTGCAATATTCTATTTCAATACTGATGCAGAAACTACAGGAACACAGTTTGAGACTTTGAAAACTGCGGCAGCATGATGTACCAGGAGGCTTTACAGTTGGCCGATGAATTGAGAGCCCGGTTTGATACCGGGTTTTCTGCATCGGATAAAGAGAGCATTGTGAAGCTCTATGTTGAAGTGCTGAGAAAGGATTTCAAGCGAACCAATTGCAATGATTGCTATCGTGATGCTTTGATAGAAGTATGTAATTATTTAAAACGAGAAAAGAAGATGAAAGAGAAATGTGCATATAGCCTATTGGCTGGAGTTATCATACAGGATTTTGAGAGTGGGAAAATATATACCAATGCTAACCTGACGGATGAAGCTGCGGAGAATTATTTGAAGAAGTTCCCGAAACAGATTCAGATGTTTGGTCAAAAGCCAGATAATTGGGAGGAACGAATAGGTAAGATTGTTCCGGAAGATTTGAATGAAGAACTTGTGTCCGAAATCGCTGAAAAGCTGAAAGAAGGTGTTACCAAAAAGCAGATCAGGGAAGATTACAAGGGGTATCTATTGGGAGAAAAGAAGCTCACCAATAAGCTGTTAGAGTCGTATTTGAAAGCAGCTTCAGAGAAAGCGGATAAGGTTGAAGATGATGATGAAAAATCAGAGGAGTAATGTATGAACGTAAAAACAGCAAAAAAGCCAGAGAGCCGTGTAGGCGTTAGTTACTCCCAACAGTTTAAGATGCAGACCTATGGTGAGGATAATTTATATCCGCAGAACCTTCTTGCCATAACGTCTGCATCCGGTACTGCAAAGCTTTGTCTTAACAGATATGCGAAGTTCATAGAGGGTTTTGGATTCAAGGATACAAATTTCTCTGAGTATGTTTTGAATAAAAAGGGGGACACAGCAGATACTATTCTGCATAATGTCTGTGAAGATATAGCGAGATTTAAGGGGTTCGCTCTTCATGTGAATTATAATGTATTCTGTCAGATCGTAGAAGTACAACATATCCCTTTTGAAAATTGCAGGTTAGAGGAAGAAGATGAGAATGGATATATAGGGCATATTCTAATACATCCAGATTGGAAGGGTAAAAAAACACGTAATGGAAAAGCGATCATGGTAACGAAAGATTCCGTGAAAAAAATATGTGTTTTCAATCCTAATCCGGATGTCGTACTGTCACAAGTAGAAGCTGCCGGAGGAATAGATCAATATGAAGGACAAGTTCTTTGGGTATCATTGGATGGGCCAGGTGTCTACCCTACTCCAATTTATGATCCAGTGGTTACGGAGATGAGTACAGATGAGGGATTGTCGAATGTCAAAAATAGGAATGTCCGCAATAATTTCCTCGTCTCATGTATGATTATCGCTAAGAAGGGAGTTCCATCGTTTGATAAGGATGGAAATGAAATCGACAGAAAGATGATTGCACCAGAAGATTTGAAAAAGTTCCAGGGAGATACCAACGGAAATAAGATTCTTCTAGTGGAGTTGGAAGATGATGAAGATGAACCCAAAGTTGTTGCTTTCCCGACAAAGAATTATGATAAAGACTTTACTGTAACGGATGAAAGTACAGTAGAACGGATATATGCCCAGTTTCATCAAGAGTTATTCTATTCTATTCGTATGGGTAAGCTTGGATTCTCTGGGAATGTTATGCGAGATGCTTATGAATATTATGCCGGTGAGGTGACAATCGAACAGAGATTCGTTGAAAGAGCCTTTGATATGATCTTTAAGCATTGGTATGAGGTTGCAAACCTATCATTTGATTTCGGATTACGTTCACTTAAATATATTAATTCAAATGAAACATCTATTAACAGCTGATAATTGGTCAAGGTATACAAGAATAGCTTCCAAGCATGTGGATGAGGAAGAGGTAGACACATTCATTGAAGAGTGTGAACAATTGTTTATTATTCCGGCGGTAGGTTCGGATATCTTTCTAAGGCTTGTAGGCGAAGATTTGGATGAGAACCTGTCGCTCTTATTGGAGGGCGGTGAATATGTCGATAAAGCCCAGAAAAAGCACGTTTTTAAGGGGATTCGTTACGCTTTAGCATATTTCGTTTACGCAAAAATGGCTAAGAATGACGGTTCGATGCTTTCAAGAGCAGGATTTCTACAACCTCAGGATGAATATGCTGCACGTATGAATGATAAAAATCGGATAAACCGGTACAATGATCTGATGAACGTAGCTGAAAGCTATTTATCTGGTTCATTGGAATACCTAAAAACATGGGATGATGTAAAGGTTAAGCCTGTTAGAGGTTCACGAGTTCGAATTATTGATATAGGAGATTAATGGATACACTTCGCATATTAAAAGAATTATCTGCACTGATTCGTAATGAAACGAATTGGGGCGAAAATACGGCTGAAAGGATTGGACGTACTCTTGTCGGGATTGTTGAGCAGTTGATTGCTGGGTTGGAGCCATCAAATCAATTCGTTAATCTTGGCAGTATAGTTGAACCAGATTTTGATAACGTGACCACACCTGGATATTATACTTATTCCCTACAAGATGGTACTGGAGAAGTTAATGGTATCTTAGTTGTATCGGATAATGGTAGTATATTGCAGGTACGGTATGAATTTGATAGTACATATATTCGTTCGCGTATTGATGAAGGTTGGGAAGAATGGACGGATGAGTTTATAAGTAAGCTCCGAAAGCATATTGATAATGCTACTATCTATTGGGATGAAGAAAATAAGGTCATAAAAGCGCGTGGCGGTGGAAATGATCATACAATCGTAGTCAGCATTGATGTTTCTTCAATAGGGAAATGCTCAGTTACAACTTCTGGAGATGGAAGCGTTTCAGTAAATGCAGATAAGAGCCAATATACAGTAGTAGTTCCAGTGGCTGGGACTGTTACTGTTAATATTGTCGCCAAGGATGGATATCAAGTTCAGTCCCTCATGGTGGATAATGTATCGAAAGGAAATATTAATAGCTTTAGCTTTGAGAATGTACAGGAAGAACATACAATGTATGTTGTCATGGAAATAGTAGAAGAGAATCCGACTAATTTCCTTGTCCGTAACGATTTGCCTAACGTTTATTACTCTTCAACCCAATCTGCGGTTGATGCGATTAAAACCGCATATCCGAACGGTCTGACGCAGAATATAACTTTAACCTGCATTAAACCCGCCACTGAAAAACGTTTGAGTGGAATGTGGATTGCCGAACTGTCAAAGTGGAATGAGAAATCTATCTGTTGCCTTATCATTGATGGTGCGGACAGGCTTGTGTATGACGGAAAGTCGCTTGGCGGATTACAATTTAAAGAGGTGAATAATGTGTTGTTGCGCAATATCTCCTTTGTGAATTGTGCGAATTATGCAGGTGCCTATTCTCCCAGTGAGTTGTACGCCTTGAATTTTGTTGGAAGTGCAAGCCGCAATGCCCGAAACCTGATGGCTTATAAATGCTGTTTCAATGGAGTATATCCGTCCGACTTGACAAAAAAAGCATGGAGAACAATAGGAAGTAAATACAGTGAGAACCTTACACTGTTGGGCTGTGATATTAGCAATGATTATGGCAATTGTATGAAACTTACCAATTGCCAGTATGTTTCCCTTATCAAGAACACGATCAGTGTAGATTACTCTCTGGGCGTTGTGGCTCATCCTTCGATTATGACTCTCAAAAATTGTTATACGTTGAATGTTGAGGATAACAAGATGTCAGGAGATGTTCGGGAGAATTATTTTGAATTGAGTAATGTAGATAGATTTTATTTCCTTCGCAATGAGGTGTCGGGAGGTGGAGGGCGTGCTATCACAATGTCTTCTTTAGGAAGTATGAAAGAAGTCGTTGTTGATAGCAACCTGTTTGTCGGGATGTTGAACGGGCCTGCCGGTGGCTGGATGAAGGAGTATATCAATTTGGGTACAGCCAAGATTGACAGGTTGTGCATGAATAATAATACTTGCTACATGAGCGGAAAGTTCTATGAGCAGTACATAACAAAAGGTGGTACAGTAGAAGATGCGTACATCTACAATAATATTGCTATCAATGCTACCGGAACGAGCACTAATAGTATCAATGGATTTATCATAAATCGGGTTAAAAGTCTGCATACCGGTAATAACTTGTATGAATCAATGCGAGGTCTGGTTGTATCTCCAAATGCTGATGGTGAGAGCGATTATATAACTGTTGACTGGACAACCGGACGCGACGTAGCTAAGTTACAAGCAGCCGGATACGAAGCTAATTCTATTAAGGTTGAAGATGGAACCAAACTTCTTGAGAAGCAAAATGGAGGCGATTCTTATAAGTTGATTGAAGGTCTGGAATACTACTCTAATATGTCTTATTTTCCAGATGCTGACATTGAGTATAAGGCGAAAGCAAATACAGGGAATACCCGCGGATGCTATAATCTTGCAGGTATCGCCATCGACGAGACACAGGAAGTCACAGGGTATACAGGTGAAGACTATAGCGAAGTAAAAGTGTTCGGTAGTACAGCACAGTATTCGACATTGGCGGATAGTGTTCTCCGATTGAAACACAATACACCGGACAGGTTGAAATTGGTTGTATTTTCTGTTATTGGTAGCCAGCATTCCGATTTAATTCTCGGCAAGAGCGGTATTATGCACACTTCTCCTGTGCTGGATGCTAACGGTGAATATCAAGAAGATGAGTTATACACGATAAATGTAGACTAATATGGCAAAAGAGGTATATACAGGCAAATTGAAAGTTCAAATAGGACGGGTACAGGCGTCTGCCATATCGGATAATTACTTTCCGGTGGTGGGGCAGACTGTGAAGATTGATGCGTCGACTAAATGGGGGCAAAGTTCTGAATGGCAAACGCAAGATGGCGGTGGCAATACGGTTACCACTGCCGGAAAACTCACCTTGCAGAAAGATAGCAAAGAGATAATGATTAGTGCGGCCGGAGAATTGCAACAGAAGTTTATTGCACGGAATTATCTTACGGAAACAGCGGTAACTAAGATGATTTATGCAATGATTCCGCAAGTATTACCATATTTCGATGTGACTTCCAACGAAATAGTTCGGGTTGGAGATATAAGCACGGTGACTGTGGCTCTGAAAAACGGCTATACGGGTGATTGTGAGATAACAGTGAAAGCTTATAAAGAGAATGAAGCGGTTATAAATAGGACATTTAGTTCAATTGGTAGACCTTCTATTGACTATAAATATGGTTACAGTACTACTTTTTCCGAAGCGTCAGACCGTGGTATCTATGATATAGAAGTGGATGTAAAGGATACAACATCGGGGGTTACTTTTACCAAGAGAATTAATAAGCTGATCACTGTTACACCGAAGCTATGTCCTAAACCTTCTGATACTACAACAGGATATGAAGTTTCTTCAACCTATGATTCCATGACAACCTACTCTGGAAAGAAAGTTTTTGAAATTAGACTTTGGCGTAATGTTAATGACACAGGCTTAAATTATGCGGAGGCTATATTGCCGCATGGTGATGCCATTGCGTCTTATGAGCGTATGAAGATCGGTCTTCTTCCGGCAGGCACAACGTTGTGCCTAAAAATTGATCCGGAAGAACCGGAGCCATACGCTTGCCGTTTTCTTCCGACGGGAATAACAGAGGCAAATGTTACTAGCGAAAACGGTTCTCCTAACTTTACTTATGAGCAGCCTCTTGTTATCACGCATGATAATACAGAGGTTTGGGACTGGGTTTGGAGATATTATGGAGCATTGAGTATATCCAATAATCTGAGAAATATAGTGTTTGACGGTCGTGGCTATTACAACACGAGCATTAAGTTTACCCCGCTTTCAGGCAGTGTATATAATACCTGTATATTTCTCGTTGGCGGAACCTCCGATTGGGAAATGTTCGGTTGTGATGTGGATGATGCGGGTTTTGCGGGAATATCCGCCAAGACAGACCCGAATGCCGGTAATCCGTGGTTTTGGAGGGAAAGCGGTTGGGAAATGACAAACCTAAAAATCCATCACTGTACTTTTCAGAATACAGCCGGTGAGGGAGTATATATCGGCTATTACGGAACAGGTACGCTTTCTGGTGGATATCAACCACATTTGCTTAGAGGCTTACGATTATACAGGTGCAAGTTTTTCCATACGGGATTTGACCCGGTTCAGATCAATAATTCCGTTGAAACGGAAGTCTGCTATCTTGATATTGAGCAATGTTGTTTCAAGCAGGAAGTTAACCAGGCAAATACTTTCTCTTGTACAATGGATGGTAAGGTTTATAACTGTAAAGTGTGGGACAATTATTCGTCTATCGGTATTATCTTTCCGTTTATGTCTAAGCTGGAAATGTACAACAACATTCTGATTGCTGGCAAGGATAGTCTTGCATTTTCGTGGACAAAGTGGAGTGATGATAACACGGCTCAAATGGATAATGATCTTGTGTTCAGTATTTACAATAATATAATTAAGGGAAGAATTATTGCTACGATTGCTGGTAATATCTCCTACACGAATTTCTCAATGAATGATAATGTCTTTATTACGTCCGAGGGAGACACTGAATTACCGGGCTACTTTACTGGTTCTGGGAATGTGTTTATACAAAACAATGAAGAATACGACGTATTGGATAATTACCTGAAAGTAGCAGATAGTGCTAACTATGACTATCAACCTAACTATAACTCAATGCTTGTGTCTGCTGGGAATAATGCTCTTTCTGATTATGATATGAGAGGATATAAGAGATGGTACAATCTGGTACATCATAGCGGCCCACTGATGGGGATATATAAAGACACAAGCATCTCCGACGAATCAGTTCCACTTACCCTTGATAGCATTACACTTTCGGCGGCTAATAACAAGACTGTAGCGGTGACTTTCAATTATTCAGGATCATATTCTCCGATAAAGTATCGCGTTGGCGAAGTAGCAAATCTTCCAGGTATAGATTGGAAAGATTACTCTGGTAATATCACTTATACATTTGCATCTACAGGTGATAAAGTACTATATGGACAGCTACAAGATGTAGAAGGGAATATAACAGCGATAAAGAGTGCCATCATCACAATAGCTGAAGAAGCTGCTCATAAAGCTGTTATTTCGATAGGTTGGATAAAATCAGAAATAAACAACCAGTCCATAATCTTTGATGAAGAGTTGAAGATTAACAAGGTGAACTACTCGACCGTGGCAAGTACATGGAAATGGAGTGACGGAACGGACGGAGGTACGATATTGAAGAATAATGCCAATGGTATTGCAACATCCGCTTCCGGAGGTATGTCGGGAGCTATAACAGGCGATGACAGTGGTGTATATCCCGATGCTGTTCTCGAAAAAAATGTCTTAATCATGCGTACCGGCACAGAAGAAGATTTTACGACCTATTGCGAAGCATTAATATCTGGATTATTGCCCGGCAGGTATAAGATACGACTGTACAACTCTTTGAAGAGTACCGATACATCTTTGACGGCTACAGCCAAATATCAGATAGTTGTCGGAGATACCGCTACTGATTTCACATTCCCCGAAGGTTATGACATTAGAAACAACTTAACGCAATGGATTGAGCAGGAAGTTACAGTAGATAATTCATTCTTATTACGCTGGGGAAGAAGAGAGGGAGGAATAGGTACACATAGATATCCTGTTAATATAATAGAGATTGAGAAGATATAGATTAATGACCTAATGCTGTGTAGGTAAGCGTATTGCATATGAAAACAATAGATGGATTTACGATTAGGAAAAAAATGCGGGAATTGTTGATCTTATTAGGTGATAATCCGATAGCTTCTGACTTCGAAGAGGTGTATGAATGCATCATTGATAACGTATCTTATCCTTCTGTATTGCTGGATATAATAGAGGAAGGGGTAGCACTTGCAGCCAAAGAAGAAGATGTGTCTATTCAATATAGGGGGTTACGACACAAGGTCTTGGATGGGATTCATTCGATTCTTGCAGTATCATGAGTAGTATTAATATTTAGATAGAAAAAAGGAATGGACAGATTATTTACATTAGACCAGATTCGCGTGATATGCGTGTCGCTGTTTAGCTCAATACTGGCTTATCTGACGCCGACTAAGGGCTTTCTGATAGCTTTGGCAATCATGTTTGCCTTTAATATCTGGTGCGGTATGCGTGCCGATGGCGTGAGTATAGTGAGGTGCAAAAACTTCAAGTGGGGCAAATTCAAAAACGCCTTGGCAGAGCTGCTTTTGTATCTGGTTATTATTGAGGTGGTGTTCGTTTTCATGGATTCAATAGGTGATGGTGAAAGTGCTCTCATTGTGATAAAGACTATTACGTACGTCTTCTCATACGTATATTTACAGAACGCATTCAAGAACTTGATTATAGCATACCCGAAGAACAAGGCTTTCCGGATAATCTACCATTTGATTAGGTTTGAGTTCAAGCGTGCGATGCCCTCGCACGTACAGGGGGTTATTGAAAGAATCGAAAACGAAATTGATAAGGAGGAAGAAAAATGAAGTATTTTACAATCGCTGAACTCTGCAAATCAGATACAGCCGACCGGCTGGGTATTGATAATCGGTGTAAGAAAGAACATGTAGCCAATATGACTGCATTAGTAGATAATGTGCTTGACCCGTTGCGGGAGGTATACGGCAAGCCTATACGGGTTAACAGTGGTTTCCGTTGCCTGGCACTCAACAAGGCGGTGAAAGGTTCTGCCACCAGCGACCACATGACAGGACGGGCGGCAGACATAACCGGAGGAAGCCCAAAGGAGAACAAGAGGTTGTTCTATCTGATTCAGGAACTTGGTCTTCCCTTCGATCAGTTGATTGACGAGAAACATTTCTCATGGGTACATGTGTCTTATCGGAAAGAAGGGAACCGGAGAGAGGTGAAAGCATTATGAAAAAGCTACCTTGGATATTAGTTGTATTGCTGGCTGTGGCTTGTGTGGCGACTTGGTTCCGTCCGCACGAGCCTCTCCCGGCAGAAATACGTATCGAGACGAAGGTAAAGACCGTCGTAAAGGTTGATACGTTACTTATCTCTGCACCTATGGCACCTCTGTTGACTATCCGGCTAACAGACACTATTCGTATTGGCGACACTGTTGTTTATCGTGAACAGGCGTATTACGAGGATAGTCTTTACCGGGCATGGGTGAGCGGATACCGGCCGAGGTTGGATAGTTTGATGGTATTTCCACGAACTGTGTATCGAACGGTGACGAATGACATTTACCATACCATCACACCTAAGAAGAAGCGTTGGGGGTTGGGCTTGCAAGTCGGTTATGGTTATCCGGGTGGGTTTTATGCGGGAGCCGGAATAAGCTATAACTTATTTATGTGGTAAATCGGATGTTTTTTGAAAACAAAATTGATTTCATTTGTTTGTTTTCAAAATAATAGTTATCTTTAACGTGTAATCAGAGAAGTGGTTACTGGGTTAATCCTCTTCACCGAGAAAGCAAGAAGAAAACCTAATCGGTATTCTATTATGAGCCTCAGAATTTCATTTAGAATCTGGAAAGTAAGAGTTAGCTTCGAGATAGCACTCTAAAATCCACGGGGAGGGAAACCTCCCCAACCGATTAGATTTTATACAAAGATAAATATTATGGATGAATTAAACAAAAAAAAATGGGGGGGAGCCAGGCATGGTTCAGGACGGAAAAAAAAGACATTGAAAACTTATGGATTCAATGCAGATAAAGCGGTCTGTTCAGTATTGGAACAAGTTCCTAATAAAACTGATTTTATATGTGAGGCAATAATAAAGTTGGCCAAAGAAAAGGGAATAAAGATTATAGAAGAGGCAGCCGAATAAGCTGCCTTTTTTCTATTGCTTTAGATTATCAAGTATAGTACGTATTGCTTTGTCTGCATGATCTCGCATGATTCGAAGGTAGTTGAAGATGGGCCGATTCTTCTTCATGGATTGCCCTATGCAGTATTCCAGAATTTCCAAAGGAATACCTAGCTCAAAGCCATGCTGTACAAAGCTCTTTCTGGCAGAATAATATGTAACCTTGTGTTTGATATGGAGTGATTCGGCCAGAGACTTTACACTCCGGTTCATGTATCTGGAGAAGTTAGAATATGAAAAACGATATCCAAAGTCCAGCTTTCCTGTATTCTTATTTACCCATCGTTCAATTATCGGCTCCGCTTCCGAAGGTATGGTAAGAGAAATTCGTTTATCTCCCGTCTTCGTATTACGGCTTTTGGTTCTCACATACTCAAAACGAGAAGTATTCCGGAAGTCGTAGGAAAGGATGTCTATTAGATTGGCGCCACCCAGATAGTAAGATAACATAAAGACATCACGGGCAACAATAAGTTTCCTTTCTTCCGGTGATGAATCCCGGATCGTGATGATTTCTTGGATCGTGATGTCAAGTTCTCGCTCTGGTGGAGATTGAATCTTATGTACGGAGGTAGGGATAATATCATAATGCACAAGATTCTGTTTCCTTGCCCGGTTTATGATTGTCCTGGTCCGGCTGATGAACATGTCTATTGTTGTATCATTCATCCGGTAGTTCTTTTTAAGATAGCGGACATAATTTTGGATTATGTAGGGGGTTATAGATGAAAGAAGGATATCACCCTTACAGAAGTTTGTGAAGTATCTGCAGTTCCTTTCCAGAAGGATAGCATAGTTATCCCGTTTATCTTGCCTCAGCTCCTCTATGTATTCAGTGGCTACCGCTTGAAAGGTTGAGGGCTTATCTATAGTGGTTCCATTGTGAAGGATTTCTTTTAATTGGGTACAAGAGTATAGTTGAAGAGATGGTATATTATATAGCCTTTCTTCGTAGTCATTCAGAAGATTCCGGAGTTTGATGTTCAAAGTATGAGCATCTGGCCGATTAAGCACTTGACCGTCTTTGAACTGCGTGAGGGCTTCAACTTTAAATCGTGTCGGTATGTATCGTGTAATACCCTGATGATTCACAGCGATACGAATTCTATGTGTTCCATTTTTCAGAACAGCATGAGGTAATATAACTAATTTGATTGTTGCCATGATTTCGGTTTAAAAAAGTGAAAACAAGTTTTCAACAAGTATTTCGGTCCAAATTTAGACTGAAAACTCTTTTTTTTAAACCTTCTGAGAGGTAGGGAAAAAGAAAAAGAGAGACTAAAACACTGTAATTATCAGTAAATTAGGCTCTCTTTTCAAAGTGATTCCGTTGCGATTCGAACGCAAGACCCACGCCTTAGAAGGGCGTTGCTCTA
>ERZ860388.242-NODE-242-length-48592-cov-6.871768_pt1 | contig 48592 bp, 50 predicted proteins | sample MGYA00509978_ERZ860388 | MGnify/ENA primary metagenome ERZ860388 (study PRJEB30046, sample SAMN00715225) | human gut metagenome | study: EMG produced TPA metagenomics assembly of the A metagenome-wide association study of gut microbiota in type 2...
CGTCCTCATTTTCCTGTGTTTCTTTGGTATTTCAAGACACGAAAAAGACCGGTCGGGGAACCGGTCTTTCTCAGGAGAAGGTATTTCGTTTCTTATGGGGTGTAGCAAAAACTATATAATGTATTGGGGGGGGTTACGTCTATTATAATAGCATAGGAGCAGAAATAAGTGTGCACAAACATCGTTTTATTTCGATTTCTTTTTTGTGCAAATCAACATTCTCTCCCGAAATATCCAGCAAAATCCGCCTGAAATTTGCATAAAAGAAGGTGCCGCCACTGCCATTTCCATCTATCCGATGGCTGTCCGGGATGTTTCCCGCACATTCTGGCAGCTGACTGGCACCTTTTTTCAGGCTTATTTCCAGACCTGTCTCATGCTTTCAACTTTTTATGCTTCTGTCACCGGAGTTTCAGCTTCCCCTGACGGCTTTTCTCCATCCTGAAACAGCGCTTCAAACTCAGCCTGGCCGATCTTCTCCTTCTCCATCAGCAGGGCACAGCAGGAATGAAGCACATCTTCATGGTCGAGAATGATCCGTTTTGCCTTGGCGTAGCACTCATCGATGATGCGCTTTACCTCGCTGTCGATCTCGCTCGCCACTTCCTCGCTGTAGGTTCTCGTATGCGCCAGATCGCGGCCAATAAAGACCTCGTTGTTGTCGCCGCCGTAGTTGATCATGCCCAGTTTTTCTGACATACCGTACTCGGTTACCATCGCGCGCGCCATCGAGGTCGCCTGCTTGATATCCTGGGAAGCGCCGGTCGTGATGTCGTCAAAGATAATCTCCTCGGCGATTCGTCCGCCCAACGAAACCATGATATTTTGAAGCATTCTGCCCTTCGTCATATGAAGCTCATCCTGCTCCGGAAGCGGCATCGTATAACCTGCCGCACCAACGCCGGTCGGAATGATCGAAACGGTATGAACCGGTCCCACATCCGGGAGGACATGGAACAGAATCGCATGACCCGCCTCATGGTATGCGGTAATCTTCTTATCTTTCTCGGAAATCACCTTGCTGCGCTTCTCAGCACCGATTCCCACTTTAATAAAGGCTTTCTCAATATCCGTCTGGGTCAGGAACTTACGTCCCTCTTTTGCGGTATTGATCGCCGCCTCATTCATCAGGTTTTCCAGATCGGCTCCGGTAAATCCAGCGGTTGTCTGCGCGATGCGGTGTAAATCCACATCCTCGCCCAGCGGTTTTTCCTTCGTATGGACGCCGAGAATCTCCTCGCGACCCTTGACATCCGGTCGTCCGACTGCCACCTTTCGGTCAAATCTGCCCGGTCGCAGAATCGCCGGGTCGAGAATATCCACACGGTTCGTCGCTGCCATGACAATAATGCCCTCATTGACGCCGAAACCATCCATCTCAACTAAAAGCTGATTGAGCGTCTGCTCGCGCTCGTCGTGACCGCCGCCCATACCTGTTCCTCTTCGTCTTGCAACAGCATCAATCTCATCAATAAATATAATACAAGGTGCGTTCTTCTTAGCTTCCTCAAACATATCTCTTACTCTTGAAGCACCAACACCAACAAACATCTCTACAAAATCCGAACCTGATATGCTAAAGAATGGTACGCTTGCCTCTCCAGCAACAGCTTTGGCAAGAAGTGTCTTACCTGTACCAGGTGCACCTGTAAGAATAACACCCTTAGGTATTCTTGCACCAAGAGAAGTATATCTTACTGGATCTTTAAGGAAATCAACTATCTCCTCAAGTTCTTCTTTTTCTTCCTGAAGGCCGGCTACATCCTTAAATGTAACTTTATTATCAGCACTGCTTATCATCCTGGCTCTGCTCTTTCCAAAATTCATCATCTTGGCATTGCCGCCGCCACCAGCCTGTCTTGTAAACATCATCATAATGAATACAATAACAAGAATGCTTAAACCAAATGGAAGTATAGTTGTAAGCATAACACTCTGTCTTGCAACATCTTTGAGTGTATATTCTATATTCTTATCAAGTAAAAGTTCTTCTACATCTTTAACATCTGATACATACACACTCTTAACTGACTGCTCACCGCTCACCTTAACAGTTACAACACCAGTTGGAACTTCTGCATTCTGTCTTATGGATACGCTCTCTATCTTACCCTTGCTGATATCGTTAACTAATTCGTTATAAGTATAATTGCTTGTGCCTGTATTCATTCTTGCAACATACATGATAAACATCGCCGCAATAATCACAATAATCATATAGATTCCCATTCCTGAAAATCTTACATTTTTCTTATTATCCATATCAATCTCCATTCTTACATATATTCGTAATTAGGTAATAATCAATTCTCATCATCAAGATGAACAACTCCTATAAATGGAAGATTTCTATACATCTGGTCATAGTCAAGGCCATATCCTACAACGAATTCATCCGGAATATTAAATCCGTTATACTTAACATCTATATCAACTTCTCTTCTGTCTGGCTTATCAAGAAGCGTACATATACATATGTCTGCTGGATTTCTTTCCTCTAACATAGGCATAAGCCTGAATAAAGTATTACCCGAATCGATAATATCTTCTACAACTATTACATGTTCACCTTCTATAGACTCATCAAGTTCCTTCTTAATTACAATATTACCACTTGAAGTTGTTCCACTTCCGTAGCTTGAAGTCTGCATAAAATCTATCTTTACTGGAACTGTTATTCTCTTGGCAAGTTCACAGCAGAAGAATATGCTTCCCTTAAGAATACATATAAGCTTAATTTCCTTACCCTCATAATCAGCACTAATCTTAGCACCAAGTTCTGCTATCTTCTCTTGAAGTTTGTCCTCTGAAATCATTACACTTATCTTGTGCTTATTTGACATAATTAATTCCTCTCTTTCAATATAAGCTGTATTTTAAATACGTTCTTTGTAGAGCCTGTGACCCTGCAATCTTCGCATCTGCGCACACCACACGCCCATAGCACGCGGTTATTATCACACACAAGCAGTATTTCATCTCTGTGTGAAGCAGGTATCTTGCGGTCTGTCAGTTCTTTCTTAAGCTTCTTGGTATTACCGCTTTCCGATACCACAATCCTATCCTCGACATTCTTAAATCTGATATCAAGTAACTTATTAAGTTTATCATAATCAAAATACTTCGTATAGCTGTTATTCAATTTATTTACGCAAATTTTACTATTTGAAGCAATCTCCGACAACTCTTCGTCATTATCATTAATGCCATAAACGGATATTTTGATACTCGCTGAATACATTTTATCATACTCTGGTATATATACAGTCTTGTCTATATCAATAATCACTTCACTATCTTTACTACATTTAGTGATATCTATGCGATGAACCTCTGCAAGTCCTGCACCTACCGTTGACCCTATGTCCGCTCTATATCCTTTACTTGCCGTATCAGAAAATGTATTCTCTGCTCTGTTCTTTCTTTCAAGCACAATATATTCATATTCACGCACTGCCTTTATTCCATATACCGAGTCTATCTTTCTTCCTGTCTGAAGATTAATAAGCTTGTATACATCATATACATTGACCGAATATATATCCTTAGCCCTTCCTGCAAGCTTAACAAGTGCCTTATATATAACTCTTTTTCCAAGCACCTCATCTGCCTGCCCCAGCTGTTCAACTGATAATCTTATCCCTGCACCGTCCTGTGTTGCACAGCTTTTGTACAGCTTGTCTGCTTCTTTATCAACAAAATTCTCAACCGCTCTTACTTCTTGTGCCATAAATGCAACATTCTGCACAACATTTTTATTAATATGCTCACCCATATATGGCAACAGGACATTCCTTATTGAATTCCTTGTATAATCGTTATCATAATTAGTCACATCTGTCACAAATGACTGGTTTCTTAGCACAAGCCAGCTTTCTATGTCCTGTCTTGTTATGCAAAGAAGAGGACGGCATATGTTATCCCTCACCGGCACAATTCCTCTTATTCCTTTAAGTGATGTACCCCTCGCCATATTCATAATAACCGTTTCTGCCTGGTCATTCATATGATGGGCAACAAATATCCTTGTCTTATCATACTGCTTTGAAAGCTTGTCAAATATATCATATCTTTCAAGTCTTCCAGCTTCCTCAACAGTAAGATTATTCTCCCTTGCTATTTTTTCACATTCTATATTGTAGCAATGATAATCAAGCTTAAGACTTTCACACAGCTTTCTTGTAAACTGCTCATCATCAGCGGCTTCTTTTCTTATACCATGATTAACGTGTACAATATGAAGCTTTACGTCTTTATTATTATGTATAATATAATCGTTAAGCATAAGCATAAGACAGACAGAATCTGCTCCGCCTGACACACCGACAACTGCATTACTGCAATCCTCAAGCATATTATTAGCCTTTATGTATGCCCATACCTTTTTCTCTATATTATTAACATCCATATTAAATGCTTTCTCCTGTTGTTTTATATGGCAATATTGCCCAATTATATATTTATTTGTTGTAGGTGTCAAACAGTCCGAACACAAGCACTGTGCAGTCATCACATACTTCACAATTATTATATGACATTGACTTTCTAAGTATCTCGTCAGCTATCGCTTTAGGCTTTTTCATTACAACTTCCTCGATAATCTCTACCATTTTCTCCTCTTTATTAAGACACGGAAGATTATCAAGCACACCATCGCTCACCATAATTACATAGTCACCATCGTACAACTTCTTGGCTGTGCAGTCGTAATCTACCTTTTCAAGCACACCGATAGGAAGTGTGGACGATTTGATTATCTCAACCCAGCCCTCTCTTTTAATAAATGTAGATACTGCCCCTAACTTAATGCAATGCATCATACCTGACTGGCAGTCCACAACACTCATATCCATAGTCACAGGGCTGTCTTTGCCGCTGCAATTAATGTATGCCGTATTGATAAAATCTATGGCTGTCTTCTCCTCAAATCCGGCATCTATACAGTTCTCCATAAGCTCTATAACCATTCTGCTCTCAATAAATGCCCTCTTGCCACTTCCACAGCCATCTGCAATTGCCGCCACAACTTTACCACACGACAGGCTTGATACCATAAAATTATCGCCATTAAAGCCGCTTTTTTCTTTACATTTTCTTGCAACTCCTGATAAAAATCGGAAACGATTCTCCTGATGAAACACATACTGCTGGCAGTTGTCGTTAATGACAAGCCTGTTATTATGGTCTGAATAGTATCCAATCCCCATAACATCACATACTATTTTCCGTATCTTTCTCTCTGCGACACAGCCCTTGCCAAGAGTTCTTGCAAGTATAACAACTTCACTCCTGCCTGTCTTGTCTTTTAATATATTGACATCTTTAATAACTATTCCTGCGACAAGTGCCCTTGAAGCCATATCTCTTGCAATTCCCTTAGACGGCTTATCTGCCTGTAACTGCATAAGCGTGCAGTCCTCAAGAATATCTGCAACAAGAAACAACTGTCTTTTAAAGCTGGGACTTTGTGCTTCATCACCTGATGCACACTCATATGCTTCTCCCAGACGGCGAAACGTCTTAGCTGTTTCGGACAATCTGTTTATCGTATAAGTCATACACAATCCATCATTCTTAACTGCCATAGCCCCTCATTTCTGGTCTAAATATACTGTTTTCTTAAACCGAACACCATTATAATAGCAGTTATATAAAAAATGTGTCGAACCCTGTTACGTTACTTCTTCCCTTTAAATATTATCTCATCTGGATATATAAGTCCGAATTTATCCTTGGCAATCTCCTCCGCAAACTTCTTCGTCTGCACATACTTCTTATATTCATTAAGCTCTTCTGTACGCTGTTTTTCTTCATCAACCTGTTCCTGAAGCTCTTTAATCTGCTTTTCGTACTCTACATTTTTGGCTTCAATATTCTTCTTGCCATTCCATAAAAGCACGCCAAGACCCACAACAACAAGCATAGCAAATACCATACCCAGAATTGCTGAGCGTTTCTGTCTTTTTCTTCGCTGTTCCCTTTCTCTCTTTGTCTCAAATCTCATCTATATCTCTCCATTCTTCGGTCTGTCTTTCCTTAATGACTGCAACACTATTCTAATCACAGACACAAGCATTTTCAATGGTTTCAGTAAAATTCCTACAAGCCTTACTCCATATTTTATGTAATACACGCTTAACGCCTTAAGATATAGAACTGCACCGCACACAAGCCCCACTACAATAAATGATCTTATAATTCCGCTATTAACATAGAAACATATAATAAATATCCGTATTCCTACATATATCCAGTATATAACATCTTCTACAGCAATCATAAATACACGCCGGTGTCTTATTATTCTTCTTATTATTCTTATCGTATCATATTGAAATGCAAGCACCATTCCCCACCAAAGTGCATATAAAAATGTGCCGCTCTCCCATATAATATCACCTGACATAAGCATTATTCCCCGCTACTGCTGGACTTATATAATTAACTAATCTTTATAATGTCTAAAAGATGTATTCACAATTATCTAAATAACCTGTTCACTAATGAATCGCCTTTTTTCATACTTATGCTGTTCTGTGAATACACAAGTGAGTCAACCCTGCCATCAACATCAAGCTCCCCCTTCTCAACTGACAGCTTATTAACGTGAAGTGACTCCCCTTTTATAACAATAACGCCATAATCTGACTCAAGTATTACCTTTGACGGTTCAAAGGATACAACGTCAGTAATACCAGTAAACTGAGCCTTCTTTCTATCTTCCATTCTTACTGCATGAGGATGTCTTACCCTTTTAATATCGTCCATAACTGCCTCCATATATTATACATTTATCTTACCTGTCTAATATATTAGGCGGTACGCCAAAAAATGCTTAATTATAACTATTATTTAAACACATTAAACTATTAGATATGCTCAAACATTAAATATACTTAATCATTAAATATATTCAAACATCTCCTTAGCTTCTTCTTTCTTAACTGTGTCCTTTACGTCTGTAACTCTTACCTTAACATTCTTGTTACCAAAAGATATCTCTATTATATCTCCTGCCTTGACATCAACTGATGCCTTAGCCACTTTACCATTAATCATTACCCTGCCTGCATCACACGCATCATTAGCTACTGTACGTCTTTTAATAAGTCTTGAAACCTTTAAATATTTATCTAATCTCATAATCTTCCTCCGGAATGTCTGCCAATCGTAATTAACTTATATTAATATGTAAATGCCTGAAGCCGTGCAATATTTCTAACTTCTGGCATTTAGATGTATATGGCAAATGGTATTTTGCCTTACATCATATTATTATATTAAAATTATCTGCTAATTGTCCATATGTCTGCCCAAAAAATCCGCCGCAACTTTAACTATTCTTTTCTCACTCTCGCCAAGCTTCTGTTTCTTGTCATTGCCAAACATAATAACCATACCCAGAACATCTCCGGCACATATTATCGGACTTATCACCTCTGACTCACAATCATAGTCTGTTACCGCTTTTACATAATCATTCTCACTGGCACTTGCTACAACACTCTGCCTTTTATCCATAATATCATTAAGTTCTTTGGTAATATGCTTTCCCTGTACATTCTTTTTCTGTGTTCCTGCTGCCGCAATAACACAATCCCTGTCAGTTATTGCAATTGTCATTCCTGTATTCTGTGCTATGGACTCCGCATATTCCACTGCGAATTCCGATACATCTGCCATCGGAGAATATTTCTTTAACACAATCTGCCCATCCATATCTGTATATATCTCCATAGGGTCAGTTTCCCTTATTCTTAATGTTCTTCTTATCTCCTTTGGTATTACAATTCTTCCTAAATCATCTATACGACGAACAATTCCAGTGGCTTTCATACAATCCTCCTTATTTTCAACATAATCCATACACGCTGTTTCTCTATGCTCATTCAATGGTTTATCGAACTATTTTCCATATATTGCGTTGTATGGGTAGTATGTGAAAATTGTGAAAAATTATACATTCCTGTCCGCAATCATAATTTCTGCGTTTTGACCTGCTCCTTTTATTATGTTATCATTTAATTATTAAATGTTTAAATGCGTTCTTAAATGGTAAAAATATAAATTAGTGTTATGCACACCCGACACACTGTACTTATAACTGGGGTGCAGAAATGAGGATATTTATGATTATAGATTTTCATACTCACAGCTTTCCTGATGACATTGCGGACCGTGCCGTAGGACGACTTGCGCAAAGCGGCGGTATACCTAATTATCTGGATGGACGTGTAGACTCTATCAAAGCTTCTATGAAAAAAGCTGGAATTGATTACTCTGTCCTGCTGCCTATCGCAACAAAGCCGGCACAACATACTACTATCAACAAAATAGCCATAGAAACTAATAAATCCTTTAAAACTACTGGAATAATATCATTTGGTACAATTCATCCTGATAATGATGACTACAAGACTATAATAAGTGACCTTGCCAAAGCTGGTGTTCCAGGAATTAAGCTTCACCCTGTATTCCAGCGCACCAATATAGATGACCCGAGATGTCTTAGAATAATAGAATGTGCAAACGACAACGACCTTATTGTATCTATCCACTGCGGTATGGACATAAGCTTTCCTAACTGTGATGAGGCAAGTGTCGAACGTCTTGCCAATATGATAAAAGAAGTCCCACCACACAAACTTGTATTAGCCCATATGGGTGGCTGGTCTATGTATGACGAAGTATGTGACCAGCTAATTGGAACACCAAATGTATGGCTCGACACTGCACTTGTCTTAAAAAGCACTCCGGACAACAACTTCCTCTCCAAAGAGAAATTCGTCCAGATGGTCCGCACACATGGCTCTGACCATATTCTCTTTGGAACAGACAGCCCCTGGTCCGACCAGTCCGAGTCCCTCCACCTCCTAAGGACAAGCGGTCTCACCCCTAACGAACTCACCGCCATCGAAGGTAGCAACGCCGCCACACTGCTCGGCAGTTTCCTGACAAATACACCATAACCATTTTTCTCCTTCCCCAAGAGCAACAGCACAACGCATTGCCCGCCCCGCCCGCACGAACTGGCAACGAACAGGCGAAAAGCGGGACAGCCCCCTGCCGCGTAGCACTGCATTATAAGAGAATTGTGATATTACCAGTGTTTCCGCCCCTATAAACAGCAATGACCAGACACGAGGTCTGGTCAAGCGAATACTGAGGCAGGATGCCGAATATGAGCGTGTGCGTCCACCGCCACAACACTCCCTCGGAAACACCCGGTAATATCCAATTGTCTTATCCGCAGTTCCACACGGCAGGGGGCTGTCCCGCCTTTCGCCGTCCGTCCATCCACCAGTCCGTCCGTCTGCCAACTCCGCTCTTGCCGCTCTTACCCCACTATCTCCTGCGCATGTGCAAGTGCCACATCTATATTAGCACAGAAGTTCTCTTCTCCGACTTCTGCCGCAAATCCAGCCTTCTCCATCATAGATTTAGGCTGTTCCTGAACGTGGGATAATACCATAGTTATACCACGCTTCTTACATACATTGTGTATATTCTTAAGCGAACGCAATGCTGATATATCCATAGCTGGAACACCACGCATTCTGATTATAACTACTTTTACATCTGACTCCATATGTATATCCATAAACTTATCCGCCGCTGCAAAGAACATTGGTCCAATTATTTCGTATACTAAAGTCTTATCAGGAACTTTCTTTAAATTAATACTCTCAGGGTCGTTATTCTCATCAATATTTTCCCCGATATATTTCCAGCTTCTTACTTCTGTTACATCTGCCATTCTCTTTAGGAAAAGAAGTGCAGCCATTACAATACCTACTTCTATAGCCACAACAAGATCAAATACAACTGTAAGCACCATAGTTGTAAGTAATACTAATGTATCTGACTTTGGTGAGTGCTTAACAAGATTAACCATCTCTCTCCAACCGCTCATATTGTATGCAACAATAAATAAAATTGCCGCAATGGCTGGCATTGGTATCCAGGCCGCATATGGCATAAGCACCACAAGCACAATAAGAAGTGTAACTGAGTGAACCATACCTGCTATAGGTGTACGTCCACCATTCTTGACATTAGCCGCTGTTCTTGCAATAGCGCCTGTCGCTGGAATACCACCGAAAAGTGCGGATACGATATTACCTGCTCCCTGTGCAACAAGCTCCATATCAGGCTTATGTCTTGAACCTATCATTCCATCTGATACTACACACGAAAGCAGACTCTCTATTCCTGCAAGAACCGCTATTGTAAGAGCATCTGGAAGAAGTGTAAGTATCATATCCATATTAACTGATGGTACTGACACTCCTGGAAGTCCTTTCTTTATTGTATACAGACTTCCGATTGTATTGACATCTTTTAATGGTCCGATGAATTTAACCATAAGAACTGATACTATAACCGCAATAAGTGATGGTGGAATTTTATCAAGAGACTTGAACTTAGGCCATATAATAAGAATTGCAAGTGATACCGCACCAACTATTAATGCTTTTATATTAAATGTTCCTATATTGGCAATTATCGCCTTTAACTTATCCATAGTTTCAACTGTAGCAGTTCCTGCCGGATAAGTAAGGCCAAGAAAATCTTTAATCTGTCCTATAACAATAGTCACAGCAATACCAAATGTAAAACCTGTAGTTATTGTATAAGGAATAAATCTTATAAGGTTACCGAACTTAAGAAGCCCCATAATAACAAGTATTATACCTGCCATAATTGTAGCAACTATAAGTCCATCCATACCATTTTTCGCAACTATACCAGCTACTATTGTAGCAAATGCTGCTGTAGGTCCAGCTATCTGAACCCTGCTTCCTCCTAAGAAAGAAATAACAAATCCAGCAAATATTGCTGTATATATACCCTGCTCCGGGCTTACTCCTGATGCAAGTGCCAGTGCAATGGATAATGGCAGGGCTATTATCGCAACAATAATCCCTGCCACTATATCCTTTACTAACTGGTCCTTGGAATATGTCTTCATTACATCAAATATCTTTGGTACCAATTCATTCATTTTACTGTTCTACCTCTGTAATCTGGCTGCACTCAAATTCTACAACTTTCTGATAAAGTATTTCATAACCTATCTCTGATACAACTTCACTGCCGACTGCATCTACAATTGCATTGAAGTCATCGTAACCATAATACTGAGCTAAATCGTTACCATATGAGTTAATTTCATCTTCTGACACATGAATATCATTATCTGCGGCAATAATGGTTACTATCATTTTCTGTAAAAGATACTGCTGTGCAGATGATGTAGCATATTCATTAAATGCGTCAATTGAATCAAATCCATATACTGATTTCTTATATGTATCTAAATCTGATATGCCATAGTATGAACCATAAGTGTTAAATTCACTCTCAATATTAGTATTAAGTACTTCTACCAATGAATCTATTTCATCCTGTGGATAATTAACATCTCCGATATTCTCGCTTATAATCTGGTATGCTGATGTAAATGTGTTATTAAGATAAGTATCATTAGCATTAGCTTCTACTATCTTTCTTACTTCTTCCCTGAAATCTGCAACTGTATCACCTGAAAGATTAAGACTTTCTTTGTTATTAACTACCCATTCATCTGTTATCTCTGGGTAAGTTGTCTTCTGGATTGCTGTAACCTTTACTGTGAATATTACACTCTTACCTGCAAGGTCTGATGTGTAATTATCTGGGAAAGTACAAGGAATATCATATTCCTGGCCTACTGTAAGTCCTACAAGTCCTTTATCAAGGTCTGATATAAAGTTACCTGAACCTATTGTATATGTAGTATCTGTTGCTGTACCACCTGAGAATGCCTCGCCATCAAGCTTACCTGAATAATCAAGTATAACTGTATCCCCATCAGCTGTTACACCACTTGTAACATTCTCTGTTGTAGCTTCCGCTGATACTATATTCTTATTGATATAATCGTCAACGTCACTTTCTGCAACATTGAGTACTGACTTATCAACTGTTACCTGAATTCCTTTGTACTCAGGCATTGTAAATGCTTTTTTATAAATTGTTGCATCTGATGTAATAGCAGCATCATATTCTGCAGCTGTTATGCTCTTATGTACTGTAGAAGTTGGTTCTTCTGTCTTTTTAGAGCCACATGCTGTAAGTGAAGCTGTCATAGCTGCCACTAACATAAGGCTTACTAATTTCTTTTTCATAAAATATCCTCATTTCTTTATTTTTGACACTTTATTTGTTATAACATAATCCAATACAAAATAAAAGTGAATTCACATTTTTTTCAATATTTGATATACTTTATACATATGTATAACTTATTTAAGGAGTAATATGAATAATTTAGTAATTTTGCAAAAACCTGCACATCTAAGACATCGGACAGCTTCTTTAGTTCTATGTATTGTTATTATAAACTGTATGCTGTCAGCACTGACGGGCTGTAACAGTAAGAAGCTTGCTCTGAGTTCACCTATAAGCGTAACTGATTACAAGCTTAATACTTATGTACAGATTGACTCTTATACTAATGTCAATAAAAATGTATTATCCGATGCTCTTGACCTGTGTGATTATTACGAACACATTTTCTCAAGAACCCTTGAAACAAGTGAGCTTTATAAAGTCAACACCCAGCAGACAACTGCTATAAGTGATGAACTCTATGAGCTTATTGAACTTGGGCTTTACTACAGCCAGCTATCCTATGGTGCTTTTGATATTACAATAGGAAGCGTGTCACGTTTATGGGATTTTAATACTGATACCCCAGATGTACCTGACAGTTCTGCCATAGCAGATGCACTTGCATATGTCGATTATACCAAGGTTTCATTAAGCACCGACAATGACGGCACTCATCACATATCCATACCTGACGGATACTGTCTTGACCTTGGTGCGATTGCCAAGGGCTACATTGCCGATAAGATTAAAGCTTATCTTATTGATAATGGCGTCGAACGTGCTATCATTAATCTTGGCGGCAATGTATTATGTATAGGTCAGAAGCGTAACGGCTCAGATTTCAATATTGCGGTAAAGAAGCCATTTACTGAAACCGGCGAATATATGGAAGTACTTCATATTAATGATTATTCGGTTGTATCATCTGGAACATATGAAAGATACTTCTATTCAGATGACGGTACATTTTACCACCATATATTAAATCCAGCCACTGGCTACCCTTATGACAACAACTTATGTGATGTGACTATTATTTCAAGTGAGTCAACGGTTGGCGACTGTCTTAGCACAACCTGCTTTGTATTAGGACTTGATGACGGTATGAAACTCATTAATTCGCTTGAAGGCATTGAGGCTGTATTTATGACTAATGATGGTTCTAAATATTATTCAGACAACGCGAAAGCGTATATTAATTAATTATTACGACAGATTATTATCTGTAGAAATGAGGATTATATGATTCGACTTATTATCGTAGTGCTGTTATTGCTTATATTTGCAGTATTCAGCTTAATCGCACTTCCTATCTTATGGCTTATCGGAAAGAAGAACCCTGTTGTTAAGGAGAAAGCTTCTGATGCGGTTGCACGCTTTATGTTCAGGCTTATATTGTTCGTATGTGGAACTAAGACGACTGCTATTGGTGTTGAGAACATTCCAACAGACAAGCCTGTATTATTTGTAGGTAATCATCGTGGTTTCTTTGATGTAATTATTTCTTATACTTATATAAAGACAAGAGCGGCTTATGTTGCCAAAAAGGAGATGGCAAAAGTACCTATACTTCGTGTATGGATGCGTAATATCCGCTGTCTTTTACTCGACAGACAGAACACAAGGGAAGCCCTCAAATCAATACTTTCTGGAATTGAATATATTAAAGACGGCACCTCTTTAGTTATTTTCCCTGAGGGAACACGTAACAAGGGTGAGGGGGTTATGGAATTCCACGCCGGAAGCTTTAAGCTTGCTGAGAAATCACACAGTCTTATTATTCCTGTAACACAGAATAATACTTCTGCAATATTTGAAGACCAGAAGCCTTTCCTTAAGAAAACCCACACTGTTATTGAATTCGGAACGCCGGTAGATATGTCCTTAATGTCACCTGATGAGAAGAAAAATGTAGCAGCATATATACACGATATTATACTTTCTACTTATGAGAAGAACCAGAATCTTGTGTAAGCATTACACATTTTCTTACGCATTTTCAATATATTATTCTTTTCATTATTTATATTCCGTGATATAATGGACTTTGTGAATTCAGTTTGAATTGTGAATTATTTGTATATTATACAGGAGGAGAACTTATATGCCAGTATGGTCGATAGTTTTATTAGTTATTATAGCAATCCTCGTTGTTGCTTTAATAGCTCTTATTATTGTTGGTAACAAGCTTCGTAAGAAGCAGACAGAAAATCAGGCACAGATTGATGCCGCTAAGCAGATTATGTCTATGTTGATTATAGACAAGAAGAAAATGAAACTTAAAGAAGCAGGACTTCCTAAGATTGTTCTTGAACAGACACCTAAGTATCTTCAGAGAAGCAAAGTTCCTGTAGTTAAAGCTAAGATTGGTCCTAAGGTTATGACACTTATGGCTGATCCTAAGGTATACGACCAGATACCTATCAAGGCAGAAGTTAAGGCTGAGGTAAGTGGTATCTACATCACAGGAATTAAGTCAGTTCGCGGTGGCAAGATAGTTGTTGAAGAAAAGAAAGCTAAGAAAGGCTTATTTAAGAAGTTAAAGAAGAATTAAGCCTGAAATTAAACAAAGGCAATTATTAATATATTAATGAATGTTAATAACATTTAATATATTAAATATAATAATCACGGTCAGGTATTGTTAATAACACACTTGACCGTGATTTTTTATTTAGAACTTATGATTAATTAATACGGACTTATATTCTGTGCAGGTGCATCTTCCTTAGTAGGTGCTTCCCACTCTCCAGTCTTTTGTTCCTTTGTCTGCTGGGTCTTAGTAGCAGCCTGCTGTGTCGTTGGCGTCTGTGCTTTAGTAGTAGCCTGATGTGTTGTCGTTGCCGCCTTTGTCGTTGGAGTTACAGTAGTAGTTTCCTGCTGTGTTGTTGTCTGTTCTTCTGTCTGGCTCTGTGTCTCAGTTTCAGTCTGGTTCTTCTTCGTATAAGAACCATTTGCCGTCTTGAATTCTACCTTTTTCTTATCTTTATGTATATCATACATAAAATCCTTAAATATAGCCAGAGTCTTAACTGAGCTTAATGTCTTAGGATAATCATATCCCATCCATATAGCTGTTGTATAATACTGGCTGTATCCACAGAACCACGCATCCTTATTAGAGTTAGTTGTACCTGTCTTACCAGCTACAATAGCATTAGATGGCTCTGCTCCGACACCTGTTCCGCTTGTTACTACTGTACGAAGCATATCTGTCATCATTCTACACGAATTAGTATCATATACTCTTGAACTTCTCTTAGAAGTATCTACAATCGCTTTTCCTGATGTGTTAAGTATCTTCTCAACACAGGTTGGCTGTCTGTATTCGCCGTCATTGACGATTGTTGCATATGCTCCAGCCATCTCCTCTGTCGATACACCATAAGTAAAGCCTCCAAGTGCCGCAGCATTGGTTGATTTATCCATCCATATTTTGTGGAAGCCCATATTAAGAAGAAAACCTATACCAGCCTTAGGTGTTATATCGTCCCTGTATATCTTCCATGCAACAGTATTCTTTGACTTGCTTACTGCCGTTCTAAGTGTCATCTGTCCAGAATATGTGCCGTCTGCGTTAGATGGACCACCATCTATCCTTTCATCATTAACTATTGTGTCTGGATTATTACCAAGCTGTAGATATGGCACATATACAATCACAGGCTTAATACAGCTTCCCGGCTGTCTATAGCTCTGGTATGCCCTGTTAAGTGTATATCCATCAATATCATCCTGTGACCTTGAACCTACAATTGCAACTACATTCCCTGTGCTATTATCAATGCATGTCGCTGCACCCTGTAATTCATATATTCCGTCATCTGACACCTTCTTAAATGATGAAAGATTATTATCTATGGACTCCTGAAGTGAAGCCTGTATATCCGGATCTATGCTTGTATATATTGTATATCCACCATTAATAAGCATCTGCTGGCATGATGAGTAATACTGCTGGTACAGTTCCTCATATGTATTATATTCATCTTCTGTATCAAAGTTATTACGCATTGTAAAACCGTAATATTTCATAAGTTCTTCCGTTGCACAATGCCTTGCATAGGTTTCAACCGAGCTGTTCTTATTAGCAGCTTTCTGTCCTGTTATTGTTATCTCCTCAGCAATCGCTGTATTATAAGTCATTGAATCTATATAATCTGCATCACGAAGTTCTTTTAAAATGAGATTTCTTCTTGTAATTGTCGCATCATAATTAGTCAACGGATTATACTTGGTAGGGTTATTAGGTATAGCCGCAATAAATGCCTGCTGTGATACTGAAAGCTCTGAGTCTGATTTGCCAAAATATCCTCTTGCCGCAGCTTCTATTCCATAGTATCCATTACTGAAATATATGTTGTTAAGATAGAATTCCAAAATCTGGTCCTTGCTGTATTTCTTTTCCAGATGTTGTGCTAAGAATATCTCCTTAACCTTTCTCTCCCATGTAACCTCCTGGCTTAAAAATACATTTTTGGCAAGCTGCTGTGTAATTGTACTCGCTCCCTGAACTATCGTATCATTACGGCTGTTGATTATAACCGCCCTTATAATCGCCTTAATATCAATTCCTGAGTGGTTATAAAAGTCCCTGTCTTCCATTACAACAAATGAATTTGCAAGTGTCTTTGGTATATCACTCATCTGGATATAGTACATATCTTTAGAAGCTTTCATAGTACATAACTGTTCGCCGTTAGTATCATATATTATTGTCGTCTTTCCATCTTTAAATGTATCTATTGTACTTTCATCTGCTATTCTCTTAGCATCATTCGCAAGCTGAATTACTGTTACAATCTTAGGTCCTGCATATATGCCGCCCGCTATAAGAAGAATAAGTATTATTGATAGTATTATAATTTTTATAATCTTTATCTTTTTGCTCTGTCTTTTCTTTCTTTTCTTAGTTGATTTAGCCATCTGCATATCCTCTTTAATTCTTGTAATATGTTATAAATACATTTTCCCACTGGTTAAACATCTTGCTGGCATCAGTTAATGCAACTGTTACCGTTGAATTAGAAGCAGTATCTATATATGTTACATTTTTAGAATCATAACCTGTAATTATTACATATGACTCACTTCCGCTCTTGCCTATAACCGGACAGCCATTATCAATAAAATTGAGCATTTTATCGACTGTTACTGACTTCACACTAAGTCCTGCAACACCTGGAATAAGGCTTAATATCTCGTCAGCCGTTTTATCCTGTATATAAGCATTAATATCAAACTGTGCACCTGCATAGGAAGCCACTGTCTGTAATGCCGTTCTAAGAGATGAACCCGCATCAATTATACTAAGTCCTTTAATCTGTGCTGAGGTGTTCCTGTAACGCTTCCATATTGTGTTAGCATTATAATCATTAACTGAACCATATGTGTCATTGGCAAGTATTATAGCCTTTGATATCTGGGTTGTACTATCCTGAAAACGTCCATACCCATATACATAATATCGTCCATCACCGGCAAAATCATTATCAAGCTCCAGCAGTGCATTATCCTTATAACTTACCTCAGAAGATGTCCTGAATTCCACACTGCCTGCCGGAAGTGCTTTCATAAGCTTAATTGCAAGCTCCTGCTTTCTGTTATCTGTAACTATAGTTTCCAGCGTAAGTCCATCTTCTTGTTTATTCTCATCTTTATTAATAAGCTGGTCAATACTTGTACTTTCATAATCACCATCACCTGATTTCATAACTCTTGTAAGATTGATACGCATATCACTTACCGAAGCATCACTTACATATACACCCGGCTGTTCGTATTCCTTTATTACATTGTAATCAGAATCCATTATTTCAAGCCTGTACATTGCAAATGTCCTGCTTCCATCCTCTTTTATAAGAATATCCGCTTTATCAGCTATGCCATATACGAAATCTCCATTAATATATCCAAGACATCTTATATATTCATTGTCGTCAGCCTTAATTATCTTCTCGCTGTCCGTACTCATATTGAATATTCGTATTGAGTCTGTACTATATAATCTGCCATTCATACTGTAGGCTATGGCATCTCCATTTTCTGATACAGCATATGTTCCGTCCACAAGCCCAGACACTACTGTCATAACTTCCTTACTTACAATATCTATTGAATACAGTGTATCGTCCATTAATATATAAAATGTATTCTCATCAGCAAGATAAGCTATTCGGCCAACATTCTGTGACAATATGTCATATGGCTTATCCATTGGAATATACAATCTTTCTTCTACTATATTATCTTCATATGAATACTTGCACAAAGATACGCCCGACTCGCCCTCATGCTCACCTCTGTTCATATATCCATATACTATAAAATCGCAGTTGCCATCGTTACTTACATTAAGTATCTTTATTCCGTGCTGGTTATAGTTCTCTCTTATACCATCTGTTTCATCGGCGTTAAATGAGAATACTCTTGTATACATATTAGTATCAATATTGTAGCACCACAGAGAACCTTCATTGACAAAGTATGAATAAGTTCCCTTCTCATCAGAATTAAATTCAGCTGTTGTTCCTGACTGTATTCCAAGATTAATCTTAGCTGTTGATAAGAGGTCGTTCTTACCGTCAAATATCTGGTTAGCTTCTCTTTCATAATTAAGCAGATAAAATCCGCTTGTAGTCTGTCTTATACGGTAATATTCATACACATTATAAGAGTCATAAGATTCATATTCATTAATAGCACCTATCTTATAATCAAATGTTATTACAGCCACGTCTTTGCTTATTTCCTTAATAACCGGTATAAGCTGGCTTTCTACATATGGTCCCATATCACCCCAGCCAATCTGGCTTAATGTGCTGTTGATATTAACCTTTCCAAAATTATTATTATTGCCAGCAGATGAAGTTTCTATATATTTCTGTATTTCACTTAATCTGTCCTGATTAAATGTACAGGCATTAAAGTCCTCCACAAATGCAAACTTATCATCTATTGAATAGTCTTCACCTGTAATAATTCTTGTATAATAGTGAATTTCTTCGTGTGTGCTTGTCTCTAATATTATCTCAAGAGCATACTGCGTATTATCATCTATAAGATTCTTAATATTCAGTGTGGCAGTAATTGTTTCACCATTATTAACAAGCTCTGTAACTTTGGTATTCTCTATCAGTCCGTTATCTGACAGATTTCTTATCTTATATGTAAGCTCCTGCACCTCAGCTCCATAATTGTGAATAATAATAGGAAGCTGTCTTGTCTTTGCCACTGGAGTAAGATTATCATTAATCAGTGCCTGATTAATCTCCTGTGTAAAACCGTGCAATGAATTGAACTCATTGCCCTCTTCTGACTGCATAGTTATAACAGGAATTGTCGCCGCAGACATAGTTGTTGCCGATGGTGTAACTGACTCAAAACTCATTGACAAAAATGTGAGCACCATCGTAACTATAAATATTATTCCAAGTACAAGATACTTAGAACTTACCTTTTTATCAGATTTTCTCATATTATCTCCATTCTTATATAAGCTTGTCGATTGTCAGTTCCAAATTCAATGCCTCTAACATATCTTTAGTCTTTTCTCTGGCAGAGATGTCTTCTTTACCACCCTTAACTGCCCTTATAAGAAGATTTTTAGGAGTATGCTCCATATCTATGAATTCCAATATCTGTGTATCATAGCCATTAGCTGTAAGAAGCTTGGCTCTTGCCGCATCTGTTACTATAGCCGCCATTCTTTCTTTTAATATGCCATAGTCCATAACTGGCGATAATATGTCGCTCTTTATTGTCCTGTTGGCTTCATGCTGACAGCAAGGCACTGATAATATAACCTCCGCCCCCCACTTAACTGCCTTGGCAAGTGCATAATCCGTTGCTATATCACAGGCGTGCAGTGTAACCACCATATCTACCTTGTCCACATCTTTGTATGTCGCTATATCTCCAACATAGAAATCAAGCTTATCATAGCCGTATCTTGTTCTAAGTTCATTACAATGTTCTATTACGTCTGCCTTAAGGTCAAGTCCTATAATTCGTATATTATATCCTTTAAGCTCTTTAAGATAGTAATACATAGCAAATGTAAGATAAGACTTTCCACAGCCAAAGTCAATTATTGTAAGTTCTCTTTCCTTATCAAGCTTTGGAAGTATATCTTCTATATATTCAAGAAAACGGTTAATCTGTCTGAACTTATCATATCTTGTTCTTATAATCTTACCATCCTGTCCCATAACACCAAGGTCTATCATAAATGCCACAGGCTTTCCTTCTTGTATTATATATTTCTTGGTTCTGTTATGGCTCAGATCTCTCTGTGCCTTTAACTGTCCTGCTTTTTTATATTTGCAGGTCAATGTCTTACTCTTGCTTGAAAGTATGGTTGCAGCCGCATCAGTCATATTAATCTGTGCCTGCTTGAAATCCTCTGTCATATAATCAATTATCTTCTTCTTTACATCAGCAGCACTATGGTTAGAATGTAACACCTTTCTTCCTACAAATTCAGACACCTGGTATTCAATCTCATTCTTAAGAATAACTGGTCTTATTCTTACCTTTACTGCCTTATCTTCGCTTTTATTCTTCTGTCCGCTTATAACCATATCTATAAGCTTATCGCTAATACATATATCAAGTAATTGTGTAATATCCAATATCATAACCTCCATTTTAGGCTTACTGTACTATTTTAATATCTTTGCGGACAATACACAAGTAGCAATTAATATAAGCCTATTATCTCAATAAATGTAGTGGTCTGATAGTCTGCAATTTTATTAATAGTCCCCTCTGTTAATTGGGGTCGCCAGATATATATTAGTCTTGTCTGTTGTTTCATCATAATTCATTGATATATTAATATTGGTCTTTTTCTTTCCAATGTACATATAGCCATCTGTGTCTTTATCATAGGCATATATTGTATACAAGTCCTTAGTTCGGCTTGCTTCTGCTTCTTTTGCACCAAGCTGGCTTAATATGTTACCGGTTATCTGATTTCTTTCTTCTATGCTTTTATCACCATCACACTGGCCTGTTATACATACGTTAACATTACTATCAATTCCGTATATATTGCATATTTTTTCAAGCTTCGCCTTGTATGCAGTTGTTGATGTTACTCCTTTGCCTAGCTTTATGTGGATACTTATATAGTTCTTATCCTCATCTGTCGCTTTTATCCCCATAACTACTGTTCCATATAAAGAATCCTGCGTTAATACACATTCCCTTGAAATATAACGGTTATTATACACATTTTCATTAGAGTTATTACCAGAATACTGTATATTATAGCGGTTAATTCCTATCTCTGATGCCATTTTCTCAAGTATAAGGCACATTGACTGCTCAGATAAGTAATTATCTGACAGCTCTGTATCCACACTTATGTCAGATTGAACATTGTTATTCACATTTTCGCTGAATATACTAACAATATCACTGCCTGTATTATTAACCGCATATATACTTCTTCCCATAAAGCTTCTCACTGCTGTAACAATCCACAGAATAGCTGCTATTGTAACAGCTATCCGCTGTAATTTATATTTTCTGCATTTATACATAAAAAAACCTCCCATTAACTAATAACATTATTACCAGTTAATGGAAGGTATATACTTTAATTATTAATCAGCAGCACCTAAACGTGCAAGTGATCTCTTTAATGCCATCTCAGCTCTAGAAACATCAAGATTACTGTCCTTGCTGGCAAGTCTTCTCTCTGCTCTTATCTTGGCTTCATTGGCACGATTGACGTCAATCTCATCAGGCCATTCAGCTATCTCTGCTAATATTGTCACTTTATCCTTAAGGACTTCAACAATACCGCCGTGTACAGCCGCCTTCTTAATTCCGTCATTCTGGTGAATAGTCAGCACACATGGAACTAACACTGCAGTAAGTGGGATATGCTGTGGATACACACCTATCTCACCTTCACTTGTAGCTAATTCAACAAATGTGGCTTCACCATTAAAAAATACTCTTTCTGGCGTATTAACCAGAAGCTTCATTGTACCTGTATCCGCCATATCTATTCTCCTTATCAAGATATCTAATTATACTTTAATATCCGTGTCTGATACCTATTTAGATACCTTAGCAAGTACATCATCAATACTTCCACAGTTAAGGAAATAACTTTCTGGTATATCATCATACTTACCTTCGATGATTTCCTTAAAGCCCTGAATTGTATCACTGATTGGTACATAACGTCCTTCAAGTCCTGTGAACTGTCCTGCAACGAAGAATGGCTGAGAGAGGAATCTCTGTACCTTTCTTGCTCTTGATACGACCATCTTATCTTCTTCTGAAAGTTCGTCCATACCAAGGATTGCGATAATATCCTGAAGTTCTTTGTACTTCTGTAAGATTTCCTGAACATCTCTGGCAACCTTATAATGTTCTTCACCAACGATTCTTGGATCAAGAATTCTTGATGTAGACTCAAGTGGATCTACCGCTGGATAAATACCAAGTTCAACTATAGAACGTGAAAGAACTGTAGTTGCATCAAGATGTGCAAATGTTGTTGCTGGCGCTGGGTCAGTTAAATCATCCGCTGGTACATATACAGCCTGAACTGATGTGATAGAACCATTCTTAGTTGATGTAATACGTTCCTGAAGAGCACCCATCTCTGTCTGAAGAGTTGGCTGATAACCAACGGCTGATGGCATACGTCCAAGAAGGGCTGAAACCTCTGAACCTGCCTGTGTAAATCTATAAATGTTATCGATGAAAAGAAGTACATCCTTTCCACCCTTATCTCTGAAATACTCAGCCATAGTAAGTCCTGTAAGACCAACTCTCATTCTAGCTCCAGGTGGTTCATTCATCTGTCCGAATACCATTGTTGTCTTCTCGATAACTCCTGAATCCATCATTTCGTGGTAAAGGTCATTACCTTCACGAGTACGCTCACCAACACCTGTGAATACTGAATATCCACCGTGCTCTGTAGCAATATTTCTGATAAGCTCCTGAATAAGAACTGTCTTACCAACTCCGGCACCACCGAAAAGACCGATCTTACCACCCTTCTGGTAAGGGCAAAGTAAATCTACGACCTTAATACCTGTCTCTAACATTTCTGTATTAGTAGCCTGCTCAGCAAATGTAGGTGCCTTTCTGTGAATAGGCATATGCTCTACTTCTGGAGCTGGCTTATTATCGATAGGATCTCCTAATACATTAAAGATTCTACCAAGTGTCTGCTCACCAACAGGTACTGAAATAGGTGCTCCTGTGGCTTCTGCTTCCATACCTCTAACAAGACCATCAGTAGGTCCAAGGGCTATACATCTTACTGTATCATCCCCAAGATGCTGAGCAACCTCTACAACGAGCTTGCCACCGTCTTTGGTCTTTATATTGATGGCTGAATTGATTTCTGGCAGATTACCTTCTGCAAATTTAATATCTATTACAGCACTGATAATCTGAGTAATCTTACCGATATTCTTCTCTGCCATTGTTACCTCCATCTATTGTTAATTAATTGTACACGGGCTGAATACACAGACCCGCCAAGAGTTATAACAAACTCTAATTAGCCGATAGCATTTGCACCAGCAATAATCTCTGTAAGTTCCTGTGTAATAGAAGCCTGACGGGCTCTGTTATACTTAAGTGATAAATCAGAAATCATCTCATCGGCATTGCTTGTCGCATTATCCATAGCCTGCATACGTGCACCATTCTCACTGGCAACAGCTTCAATAAGTGCACCATATATAAGACTGCACACATACTTAGGTATGATAAGATTCAAAGCTTCATCTTCGGCTGGTTCATAATTCATAGGTGTTGTATCTTCCTTATCAGCACTCACGCTCTCAGTATCAACTGATACTGGAAGAAGCTTAATAAGCTTAGGCTCGTGAACTACTGTATTCTTAAATGATGTATAAGCAAGGTATATTTCACCTATCTGTCCATCCGCAAATCTTTCAAGAAGCTTATCACATATATCTCTTGCATCCGTATAAAGTGGTTCGTTAATAACATCTGAACAATCATCTGTTATATTGTAACCTCTTCTTGCAAGATAATCTCTTCCCTTAGTTCCTATTGCAATTATATCAATATCTTCCTTAGGAATTCCGCTCTCTGTAATAAGCTTGGTTATATTAGTATTGTAACCACCAGCAAGTCCACGATTGGCCGTTATTGTTATAACAGCTTTTCTTGCAGACTCACCAGCCTGAAGATACTTATGATTGATGTTACCTGATCTGGCAAGCATATTGCATATCGTTTCGTACATCAGATCTGAATAAGGCTTTGTGCTCTCTGCCTTTCCCTTTGCTTTTTGAAGTTTAACAGTGGAAACAAGCTTCATAGCCTTGGTAATCTGACCTGTACTCTGAATACTATCTCTACGCCTTTTTATATCTCTCATTGAGGCCATAGAATTTACCTCCATTCCAAGCATTAACTGCTGTTAATCATTGATCAATCAGCAGTTAAATGTCTTCTTAAACTCTTCAATAGCACTTACAAGTAACTTCTCTGTATCTTCTGAAAGTTCCTTAGTCTCCTTAATAGATTCTGGAATCTGTGGATACTTAGTATCTATAAAATCGAATAAGCCCTGTTCAAAATCAAGAATCTTATCAACTGGAATATCTATAACGAACTTCTTAGTAACAGCATATATTATAATAACCTGATATTCTACAGGCATTGGCTTATACTGTGGCTGCTTTAACATCTCTCTGATACGTTCGCCCTGTGCAAGCTTCTCCTTAGTATCAGCATCGAGTTCTGAACCAAACTGTGAGAATGAAGCAAGCTCTCTGTACTGGGCAAGCTCTGTACGGATAGGTGCTGCAATCTTCTTAATAGCCTTAATCTGAGCAGAACCACCAACTCGTGATACTGAAAGACCGGCATTAATAGCTGGTCTGAAACCAGAGTTGAACATCTCTGTCTCAAGATATATCTGTCCATCTGTGATAGATATAACGTTAGTTGGAATATATGCAGATACATCACCGGCCTGTGTTTCAATAATTGGAAGGGCTGTAAGTGATCCTCCGCCGTATTCATCTGACATTCTTGCAGCTCTCTCAAGAAGTCTTGAGTGAAGATAGAATACATCACCTGGATAAGCTTCACGTCCTGGAGCTCTCTTTAAAAGAAGTGAAAGTGTTCTATATGCTGCTGCGTGCTTACTAAGGTCATCATATACAACAAGTACATCTTCGCCATTCTCCATCCACTCTTCACCGATAGCACATCCTGAATAAGGAGCGATATACTGAAGTGGAGCAAGTTCGCTGGCTGTTGATGCAACTACTGTTGTATAGCTCATTGCACCATATTCTTCAAGTGTCTTAACGATACTTGCAACTGTTGATGCCTTCTGTCCAATAGCAACATAGATACAATGAACTCCCTGACCCTTCTGGTTGATAATTGTATCGATTGCTATAGCTGTCTTACCTGTCTGACGGTCACCAATAATGAGCTCTCGTTGTCCTCTTCCGATTGGAACCATAGCATCGATAGCCTTAATACCTGTCTGAAGTGGAACACTTACTGACTTTCTTGTGATTACGCCTGAGGCAACTCTCTCTATCTGTCTTGTCTTATCTGTATTAATAGGACCTTTGCCATCTATTGGCTGTCCAAGTGCATTAACAACTCGTCCTGTTAACGCATCACCTACTGGAACTTCTACAACTCGTCCAGTTGTCTTAACAGTATCACCTTCGCTGATGTTTCTTGAATCACCAAGCAGAACTGCACCTACATTGTCTTCCTCAAGGTTAAGTACCATACCGTATACTTCTCCTGGGAATTCAAGAAGTTCTCCCTGCATAGCTTTCTCAAGTCCATGAACTCTTGCGATACCATCTGCTACCTGAATTACTGTACCTACTTCTGATACTTCAAGTTCGGCTGAATATCTTTTTATCTGTTCTTTTATAACTGAACTGATTTCTTCCGGTCTTAAATTCATTAGCCTTATGCACCTACTTTCTATTAGCTTAAAGCTTACGCTAACTGGATATTCTTTAAATTCCTGGTAAGCTCATCAATTTTATGTTTTATACTGCTGTCTACGACTCTGTCACCGATTCTTATAACCATACCTGCTATAAGTGATTCATCGATGTCATAATTCATCTTGAAATCCACATAATCAGTTGTTGAAAGCAATCTGCTTACAATCGACAGCTTCTGATTATCCGTGAGAGGTCTGGCTGTAGTTACGAAAGCTACACCTATCTTCTTATACTCATAAATTCTCTTTATGAAATATTCAAGTGTACTTACTATCTTAGTCTGTCTGTCCTTAGATACCATTATCACAAGAAGTCCTGTAATATCCTCAGATACAAACTTCTTAAAGATATTCTCAATAAGCTGTTCCTTTTCTTTCTTCTCAACCTTTGGAGATTTAAGAACATTTACCAAATCTTCATTATCTTTAAAAATATCAATTACAGCCTGAGCTTCTTCACATAGTTCATCAACCTTAGACTCCTGGACAGCAAGTTCAAATAATGCCTCACCATAAGTTGTTTCTACTAATTTCGCCATGTGTTCTCACCCATTTCATTTAAAGTCTGTTCAATAATTGCATTGCTTTCACTCTCATCGATAGATTTAGCAATAAGCTTTGAAGCTATCATAGCTGACACTGCAACTATCTGCTGTTTAACATCGTCTGCTGCCTTCTGCTTCTCAAGTTCTGCTTCTTTATTAGCTCTCTCGATAATTCTTGCAGCTTCTTCCTTGGCTTCATCTATAATCTTCTGCTCATTATGAACTGCTGTCTTTCTGGCATCACTTAATATAAGCTCTGCCTCCTTATTAGCAGCCTTAAGCTTCTCTTCATACTCTGCCTTCATAGCAAGTGCTTCTTCTCTGCTCTGGTTAGCAGTTTCTCTGTCACTTGTTATCTTGTCCTGTCTTTTCTTTAACATATTACGTACAGGATTAAAAAGAATAACTGACAAAAGCAGGAATAATATAAATACGTTGATAGCTGTTATAGCAGCATCAAAAAGCAGCTGATAATCAAGGCCGAATAATCTTCCTGATGTTTCAAGAGCCACAAATGTACTTCCCAAATTCAATTGTTGGCCTCCTTTCCGTTATCTTAATAAATTTGTCGTCAAGACTAAATGTCTTATATTAGCCCTTAAATGGCTGAACGAACATTAAGATAATAGCTACGGCGAAACCATAAAGACCTGTTGTCTCGGCAACGGCCTGTCCAAGTAACATTGTTGATGTAATATCTGACTTAGCACCTGGATTACGTCCAACTGCTGCTGCACCATGACCTGCTGCAATACCCTGTCCAACACCAGGACCAACACCTGCGATCATCGCAATACCTGCACCAATGGCTGACATAGCCTGAATAAATTCCTGTCCACTAATATTCATCTTAAAATCCTCCGTTAAATAAATTATTATGACCAGCTAAACTAGTCTGCAATCTTATCGTTAACATATACCATTGTTAACATACAAAATACATACGCCTGAATACAACCTGAGAACAAGTCGAAGTAAGCATGTAATAATGCAGGATATCCTATAGTAAATGGCTTTAATAAGTCATATATAAGTCCCATAAGAACTGTTCCTGACATGACATTACCAAACAGACGCAGTGAGAGTGACAGCGGAACTGCAAACTCACCAATCAGGTTAATTGGAAATAAGAACCAGATTGGCTGGAATAAAGCAGCAAAGTGTCCTCCCTTATTCTTCTTTATGCCGTTGAACTGAACAAGTATAAATGTTATAAGACCAAGGCATAACGTCACACCATAATCGGCTGTAGGTGGCCTTAGACCAAAAAGTCCGGATATGTTAGATATAATTATAAATAAGAATAATGTTGAAATATAATTGACAAACTTATTAGCATTCTTACCCATAATTCCATCAACCATAGTTCCAAGCATCTCCACTATAATCTCTATAGCATTCTGGAACATTCCCGGTGTGTCGTCAGGCTTGACCTTATTAATCTTCACCCTGGCAACTATGGCCATAATAATTATGAAGACTGAAACCAGCAGCATAGCAACGTGTGTCGTGTTAATACTAAAAGTATAATCAATGCCTGGAATATGGAATTCCTTCAGGCTTTGAATCATAAAACTCGAATCACACGCTACAAGTGTGTTAACATAAGAGCTTCCCACCTTCTCACCTTCCTTTTTTAGTTATTAATTTATCAGTGAACGGCTGTAAATAAGCCGCTACCTTCATAGAAAACATTCCGATAACCGCACATAGCAGATCTCCAATATTAAGGAAATATAACAGTACGAATAATATAAGCATAACCAAAAGACGGATAAGATAACCAACAATCATGGTTGCTCTTGACTCTGCACCACCATATACTATCTTTCGTATTCCAATGCTCATATGAAATGTTGCAAATACCGAATATATAACTCCCGCCAGAAATCCTATGGCACACCGCATTGTATTCGGAACCAATGCAATTATTATAATCTCACCAAGTATAAGATATATTAAATTAATAATAAGCATACCTGGAATTGAGGGATTAATATCAATAATTCTATCAAGGATACGTCTACTTATGAGTTTCATTATACTTTTCAACTTTCTCTGCAATTTCTTTATCCTGCTTGTGCTTCTTCGCCTGCTCATCCTGTCTTATCGAATTCATAGCAAGCACATAAGCATTTCTTGCACCTGCAGCAATTCCAATAATAAGCAGAGGAATTGTAAAATATGTTCCAAACTTTCCGTCAATCCATAATCCTATAGCAAGACAGAGAAACGTAGGAACCATTACACATATACTAAGCTGGGATATTAATACTATATTCTTCATAGCATTTCCTCGTTCATATATTCTTCTTATAACCCACTCATTTTAATTATATATTCGATTATAACCTTTAATTGTTAAATTGTCTACAAATTTTCTTGTCCAAATATGTCCAAAAAAAATTGAATTTCACACGTTTACTTGATATAATTTTGATAATTAATATGTGAATTTTAATTATACAAATTTAATATTTTTAAGGAGAAATGCGTATGACAACTTTATTCCGCAAACGCCTGATACCTGATGAATGTGTAAGTCTTAAGGACGACATTATAATTCATCAGGATGACAGCCACATTATAACAAGCTGGAAAACTTTCCATCCTAAGGCAGAATTCTCTCACGGAATATCATATTACCTTATTAATGATGGTTTCAAGGTAAGTAAATTCTACAAAGAAGATAATTCACTTGCCTATATATACTGCGACATAATTGACACAGCCTATGACGCTGGCACAGATACCTATGTCTTTACCGATCTTCTGGCTGATGTAATTATTGAGAACTCTGGATTTGTCCGTGTTGTAGACCTTGACGAGCTGGCTGATGCAGCAAGTGCTAAGCTTATATCTGATACTATGCTTGTTAACGCCCTCCACAAGCTTGATAAGCTTCTTAAGACAATATATGACGGAACATTTAACGAATATATTAATACCATTAACGAATATGAAGCAGACATACACTAACAGTATGTCTGCTTCATATTAATTCTTATAATTCTATAGTTATCTCCCTGTTAGTATGCTCATAGCGGTAATATCTTACGCCTGCCGCATTAAGCATTCTCTTAGAAGCAATAACTGAGGCTGTATCTTTATATTTATCGCTGTCATACACAACAGTCTTTATTCCTGCCTGAATAATAGCCTTGGCACATTCATTGCAAGGGAACAATGTGACATACATCTTTGCCCCATCAAGCGTACCTCCACGATAATTAAGTATAGCATTAAGTTCACTGTGAGTTGTGTAGAAATATTTATTATCCAGAGGGTCACCTTCCCTGCACCATGGAAACTCATCATCTGAACAGCCCCTTGGAAGTCCATTATAACCCATAGAAAGTATTTTATTGTCACTGCTTACAATACACGCTCCAACCTGTGTATTAGGGTCTTTGGAACGAAGTGCTGAAAGCTTTGCAACACCCATAAAATACTCATCCCACGATATATAATCCTTTCTTTTATCGCTCATATATATTACTCCTCAAGCATTGATATTCTTCTTATATGCCTTTCATCATTGCTAAAGCCTGACTCTAAAAATGTATCTGCAATTCTGAATGCAAGCTCTGGTCCTATAACTCTTGCACCCATACAGAGTACATTTGCATTATTATGCTCTCTTGTTGCCTGTGCACTAAAACAGTCACTGCATAATGCAGCTCTTATTCCCTTAACTTTGTTAGCAGCCATACTCATTCCAATTCCTGTTCCACATAAAAGAATACCAAGCTCACACTCACCACTTGTTATAAGGTCTGTAACCTTGTGTGCGTATACAGGATAATCGCACGACTCTGTAGTATAAGTTCCTACATCATTACACTCATAACCTTTCTTCTTAAGGTGTTCTATTAACTGGTTCTTAAGGTCTATTGCTCCGTGATCACATCCAATTGCTATCATAATTATAATCTCCTTGTGTATTTTATTAACTTCTATATAACTTTAATCAGCTTCATTCTTAGGTGCTGATATTACCTTCACTACTTTTTCAACATAGCTGTAGAGCTGTTCAAAACATTTGTTATACTCTTCCACACCCTTGCCATATGGGTCTGGTACTTCAACATCACCCTCACCCGCAAGCTCACTTAACGTAAATACATTAATCGCCTTGTTAAAGGTATCATATATTTTCTGTTTCATTGACGAATTCATCGTAAGAACAAGCGTATCTATGCCAAAATCATCATTAACAACCTGAACCGATACATTACTTGGCATAATCATATCGTGTCTTGCCGCCACAGCTACAGCCTTGGGATTGTATGGCTCTGGAAATAACACAACCATCCCCCTTGATTCAACTCTTATATCCGGCATAAGCTTGGTCATTATAGTAGCCGCCATAGGGCTTCTGCAGGTATTACCCATACATATAAATATAACTTTATTAAATCTGTTCATAATTTGACACCACCCAGTTAATGAATAATTAAGCTGGCATATGATTAACCATTAATCTTTAAACATTAATTATAGTATGTCCAGCCGCTTTTATCAATCGGTTCATAACTGCACGTCCAACATTATCTGTCTCGAAGCTCTCTGAAAATACATAGTCTACATTTTCATTATCAAACTCTCTTAATACTGCATACAGATGTCTTGCCGCACTCAGCTCATCATCTTTATGTCCCATCGAAACAATTATTCCCTTGTTATAATTGTGCTTTCCTTCTTCTGTTGTCATTACAGCGACTTTGTATCCCTGACTTATAAGTCTGTTCACATTATCGTTAATATATTCAACAACCTTAGCCTCATCACCCTCAACAATCTTAAGATCTGCATCAGGTGCATAATGCTTATATTTCATACCCGGTGCTTTAGGAACTACTCCAGACTTAACACCTTCCGTTATTGCAGGGTCAATTCTTACCCCGCCTATAACCTCTTCAAACATCTCCTTAGTTATATATCCGGGTCTTAATATTGTGGGAACCTCTTCACTAAGATCAATAATTGTAGACTCGACACCTATGTCAACAGTATCATCTTCAATTATCATATCTATCTTTCCGGACAAATCCTTTATTACATGGCTTGCCATTGTAGGGCTTGGCTTTCCTGATGTGTTAGCACTTGGAGCTGCTATATACACACCTGATGTTCTGATAAGCTCTGCCGCAACCTTATGGCTTGGCATTCTTATCGCAACTGTTCCAAGACCACCTGTAATTGAATCTGGAACTATATCCGATTTCTTCAATATCATAGTTAATGGTCCAGGCCAGAATTTATCGGCAAGCTTTAATGCCTTGTCTGGTACTTCACAAGACAGCTTATATAAAGCCTCTATATCTGCAATATGAACTATAAGTGGATTGTCTGAAGGACGGCCTTTTGCAGCATATATCTTTGCTGAAGCTTTTTCATCAAGTGCATCTGCACCAAGTCCATATACAGTTTCTGTAGGAAATGCTACAAGCCCTCCCTCTCTTAAAATCTTTCCAGCCTGTTCATATATTTTCTTATCCGTAAGACTGTCATTAGTTATTTTCGCAACAATTGTATCCATTGTTACACACCTCTTTTTCTTAAAATGTTCTTAAATGAACTATATTCTGATGTAAATGGCAGATTTCAATTCTGGAACTCACGTCATAATCTTTAATTCTGTCCTAGATATTCAATTATTCCACAGTATATGCTGTACGCAGTCTTCTGCTGGTATTCATCATTGTTAAGCTTATACGCTTCTTCCCTGTTAGACAGAAATCCACACTCGACAATAACCGTTGGCACCTGCGTATTGCGCAGCATATAGTAAGCAGAATCGGGTTTTTCAACTCTTTTATTAGTATTATCAAGCTCTTTAATCATATTCTTCTGAATAATTCCAGCAAGCTTCTTTCCCTCCTCAGACTGCTTGTAATAAAATACCTGTGCACCCTTAGAGGCTTCTCCTACATAACTGTTCTGGTGTATGCTTACTGCAATATCTGCTTTGCTTCCATTAATAATACTACATCGTTTCTTCATATCAGCTGCTTTCTTATTACTGTCACTTTCCTGATACAATCCGTTATCGTCTGCCCTAGTCATTATAACAGTAATTCCCGACTGTTCAAGTAATATTTTCAATTTTGAAGCAATTGCCAGATTGACATCTTTTTCAAGTATGCCATCAGCACTTATCTTTCCAGGGTCAATACCTCCGTGTCCGCTGTCTATGGCAACTGTCTTTGCCTCATAATCAATATTTTCCTGTGCCCCGCCGGAGTATTCACCGCTTATATATCCTTTGTCTGAATTTTCAGAACCTGTGCCACATTGCTCTAATGCTAAAGCTGCGGCTATAACAACAATAATCTCAACTGCTACCAGTACTATTTTTAATTCAGGACGCATAACTATCACACAACTACACATTTATTAAAATGTATGCGCCTTGTGCCATCGCAATTCCTTTAATCTATTTAATACTATTCATTAATTATAAGTACTTAAAGCATTTCCGACATACTAATATTTATAATTAATCATTAATATACTGGTTAATTACATTCCACACAGAAGTTTTCTCTAGTCCTAGCTTCCATACCGCAATTCCTGCCGTATTGTTATCAACTACGACCTTAAGTTTCTCCTCGATTGATTTGTCTTCCTCAAACCATATCTTCCTGGTTACTCCATTTTTATCATATGAGCATACATACTGTCCTGCATCATCATTCCATATGGCTGTCTGTCCGTCTTTGTTAAGCTCATCAATAGCCGCCTGCATACCAACTGCACTGCTTGTTGTCGAAGTCTGTGATACGCTCCATATTCTTGTAAAGAAAGGTATACCTACAACAACCTTATCAGCCGGTACTAATGCTGTCATATCTTCAACTGCTTCCTTAACAAATGGAAGTGAAGCAACTGAACCAGCCTCAGAACCTGCATAATGCTCATCATATACCATAACAATTGCATAATCCACATAATCTGACTGTTCCTTAAGATTATAACAGCTGTTATATACCTCCGGCTTGTAATTATCTGTTGACAATATAATATTATTCTTATGGCACTCAACCGACAATTCTCTCACAAACTGCAGGAAATCCTTAGCATAATCACTCTTAACATTTTCCAAATCAAGATTAATTCCGTCATATCCATATGTCCTCGCATCTTTAATAAGCGTATCAATCATTGTCTTTCTTGCTGTCCTGCTTGAATATAACGCCTTAAAATCTACTGACTTATTAAAATCGTCCACTAAAGGCCACACCTGTAACCCTCTGTTGTGCATAGCATTAACCCACGAAGCCGATGAGTAATTACTCATACTGCCATTTTCTGATGTAATGCTGTACCAGGTTGGAGCGATAACATTTATATTAGACAGACCTGTAAGCTGTGTGTAGTTATCATTGCCAGCCGTACCAGCAACCTGAAACCAGCCAAGCTTAACCTTCTGGCTTATTGACAGCCCTGCATACTCTGATTCATATGTATTATCCGGAACTTCTGTATACACTTCACTTACATCACTGCTCTTTACATAACCCGTGTACCCAGTAGCACTTATTACCTTTATCCAGTCGTCAAAGCTTTCTACATAATATACGCTGTCACCTTTATTAATCTGCTCTAAAATGTCACTTTTAACGCCGCCTCTGTATCGTATATACATATCATTCTTAGCTGTAACCCTGCTGACCTCTCCGTTAATCATATTAACAGACAATCTTGAAGGCTTGCTTCCATATGCATATGTGCAGTTCGTATAATCTGCCACATACTGAAATGCTATATACATTGTGCCATCTATCTCACACGCTATTTTATATTCACTATCATATGTATTACCATCGCTGTCCTTATACCCTGTACTGTCAGGCTTGTATGTATATGTCCTTCTATCATCTGTATACAAAACAGCGTTACTTTCTTTATCATAATAAAATCTTACATTAATATAATCAGCCACAAAATCCACTGGAAGATACAGCACATCATCTCTCATAACTCCGATATCACTGTAACTTTTATTATCAATTATAACCAATGTCTTATCGGTATTACTATCCACCTCAAAATATTTATAACCATCCATCCATTCCTTAGATGGAGCGTATCTTTTTACTAAAAATGTGCCTGCTGCCAGTGCGGCAAGAACAACCACTGCCACAACTGCTATCAGTCCGGTTCTATATCTGTGTTTCCTTCTGCTTCTCATTCTTATCTCCATTCCTGTCTATACTGTTATTTATTACGCTCACGCTCTGACACTAAATAATTGACTTTATTGTATTTCTTCATTAAGTATACGAAGTGCCCGCTCTGACATTAAATATATGCCTTTATTGCATTAACAATAATATTTATTATTCTGACTATATACAGTATCTTTGCAGAAGTATTGTATCATTTAATACTGGCAGGGTCAAAATGTATTTAACCCCGCCTTGTATATTGTATGGCGAAGGGACGCCTTTAACTTATATTAATGTATTTTTCTGTTATATTTATTAACATATTTTTCATTAATACATTTTTCTGAATATATCTTTAATTAATCTATTATAAATAATATTGATATACTCATTTTATTAAATTGTCCGTGATATTATTTTTGTGATATTATCTTATTTCCCCATTATAACCTTTATAAGAAGGTACTAACAGTTTCATAAACCAGTGAAGATTTTCTCCACTTATCATAAAAGGATTGCGCTCTATCGGTGTTAATTCCACCTTCACTCCATAATCCTGCAATAACTGCTCATTCTCTTTTGTGCCATTGGTCAATGTATACATAGTTAATCCCTTTATATGAAGAAATCTGCCCATTCTCTCAATCTTTTTAATACACTCCTTGAATTTCCACGGAAGCATTGACCCTATAAGCATTTTCTTGTCACACCCTGCCAGTGTAGCAGTCATTCTTGCAAATGTATCCTTGGCATCACCAAAATCTATATCTATTATTACTATGTCATAATTATCTTTTAATATATTGAAACTATTGTCATTCAGAACCCCGTAAAAGTCTATCCCATTAATACTGTAGGCGTGTCTTGATACCATCTTCTTACAACGTACTGTTCTTCCTGCACACATCTGCTCTTTCATAAGCACATATGTCTTAATGTCACCTGCAACAGCCGTCTTCCTCTTTAATACACTTGTAAAGAACACTGCCAGCATAATAGTCACATAAGTGGCACCTGCACTATCGCAAAGCCCTGCTACTCCTATAGTCCTTACATTATCTGATACTCTCACATTTTTATACTGATTTAGTAATTCCCTGCTCTTTCTTTTCTGCTTCAATCCCTTTATATGTTTTAATTCTTTTATTTGTCTTAATCTTTTGCATGATAATCCATATTTTTTCATATAATATTTTATATAACTCCTTTTTTTGTCCTGCATCTATGTTCTCCCATAAAGCAGTAAGATTATCCTGCATAAAATCCTTCATAATTAAAGTCCACGCAGCGTTATTCTCGTACCACTCATATATACACGGCACTCTATAACAGCTTTTCTTATCTGCTATAGTATTAGAATACCCATAAAACTGCACTTCATTAACAAGATTAACAAATATTATGCTGTTATGGCATATTTTATCAGTTTCATCTATGAGGCTGCTCTCACTTCTGACATCATATTTTCCGCCAACAACACATATATTTATTATTTTTGAATTATTATCATTCATTATTGCCTCATAGCCATAACTATCTATCATTACTCTTTCGTTACAACTATCCATATGAATATTTTTTAATTCATTATCACAATCCTTAAATAATGAATTAACTCCACTGTCAATAATTACAATATCAAAATTATCCTGTATATCATAATTAACACCCTGCGTTTCATCTCTGCCATATGACGGCATCAGCCATATTCCCCTACAGATAAGAAGGCCTTCTGATGTAGAACATATACTATTATCTGCCAATGCCGTCTGTAATATATCCGTTCTTCCCGAACCCTCTATTACCAGACATTTCAAGCCATAATCACCGAGGCAGTGTGCCATACTAAGCACAGTATGGGTAACTCCAATTCCTCTCCTGCTTCCTGATACTTTAATTATATAAGAGTAATTCTTAATTCCATAAATACTGTTTATTTTGTAATTTTCTAATACACTGCCTGACACATTTTCACTTTCGTCTGCATATGTATTATTTAATATTGTACTGCTGGTTTTATTTATTACATTTTTATTGATTGCATTTTTATTGATAAATTTTATCTTTTGGTGAAATCCCATTTTCTGGAAAAATGTAATATCTGACCTTGCAGTTTGTTCCAGTTCCCACCTTAACGCTTTAACATTTTTATAACGTCTGTATTGATTATGACGGGTACATTTATTAATTACCGGGTATAATTTATTATGGACTGTGCTATTGCTGTCAGCCATAAACTTAAGAACCATTCCAACACTGTAAATATCAGTCTGATAAGTAAGCTCCTTTCCGCTGTACTGCTCAGGTGCAGCATAACCTGGACTTATCATACCAGACTGCGTTAATCCAGCTTTGTGAATCGAACTCCCAAAATCTATAAGTTTAACATTATTATGCTCATCAATTATGATATTATCAGGTTTAATATCAAGATGAATTATTTCATTATCGCAGTTATGCAGATACTCCAATATGTCACATAATTTAACTGCTATATCACAAATCTCACTTGTCTTTATATTGTCTGTATCATTAATATATGACCTTAAAGATTTACCAGATATATATTCTTCAATAATGCAGATACTTATATCATCTTCTTCAATATCGTAAATTACTGGAATGTGGGAATGTTTAAGATTCTTAATTAGACGGGCTTCTCTTAAGATAGTGTCACTATCCATATCAGCCTTTCTGATAACCTTGGCAACTCGCAATGTATCAAGTGCGGTATGCCTTACTAAATATACATTAGAATGATTGGTCTTGGCCAATTGCTTTATTATCTCATACTTATCGCTAAATTCCTGTTATTCACCTCCGTTAACTTATAGAATTAAATTACTCTGATTAGTTTATATCATACTTTTAATATATTATCAATACAATTTTACAACTTCTTGTCGAAATTTTTAAAATTTAGAGATTTTTTATTTTATGAAACATCCAGACTCCTTTACATATCTATGAAAAATGAGTATTATATTTTCATAGATATAATTAACTATGCACTTCGCAAGAAAGGAGATTGTTATGAAGATTGAAAGAGTTAATGAGAATCAGATACGTTGTACACTCAATCAGGCTGATCTTGCTTCTAGACAATTAAAGATAAGCGAACTTGCGTATGGCAGTGAAAAAGCAAAAGAACTTTTCAGGGATATGATGCAGCAGGCTTCCTATGAGGTTGGTTTTGAGGCTGACGATATTCCGCTTATGATTGAAGCAATTCCTATTTCATCTGATTGTATTGTTCTTATTATAACAAAGGTCGAGAACCCTGAAGAATTAGATACACGCTTCTCTAAGTTCTCCCCTTTAGATGATGGTGAGTATGATTATGACGATGATTATTCAGATATAGAAACTATTGATGATAATTCCTATAATGATACTTCTGTTCCGCCTACCGCAGGTGATGAGCTTGATGCGGATACAAAGACCACATCAGAGGGTGGGATTATCGGTGATGACCTTATGAATTTATTCAGCAAGGTAAGAGATTACCTCAACAATTCCAAAGAGAATACAGTCAGCACTGGAAGCAGGCATACTGCTCCTGACACCACTGCTATCCCTGAGGAATTTGCCAACAGCGACAGAAGCAGTTCTGATAATAATACTGAACACAAAGCTCCCGCTGCACCTGTTCCTAAGACAAGAATATATTCTTTTGAATCTATGGACGATTTTATTGATGCTTCCAAGGTCATTAATCATATTTATAATGATCCAAGCTATCTTTACAAGAAGTCAGGCAGTGACAGATATTACCTTATTATGCAGAGATGCTGCTGCTCGTCTGTAGATTTTAATAAGGTATGTAACATCTTATCAGAATATGCCCTTAAAGAAACTTCAAACGAAGCTTTATTTGCCTTCTTTAAAGAGCATGGTGACTGCATTATAGCCAAGCACGCGATAAATGTTGCAGCTAACCTCTAATACAGCCGCTGGTGGAGTTAACATTACCATATGCACATTTTTGATTATCTGCATACAGCTTTATAATCCGGATAATTATACCAATATATACCAAAATAAAAAATACCCCATTGTAGTAACACCAGTCTCCAGTTATAAACTGATTGCAGATGTTACTACAATGGGATATCTTTTTAATATTAAGCAGCCTTTAGCTTTTTTAATATTAGCCTAATGACTGAAGGTAGCTCTGGATTTCTTCTACGAGCATATCGCTGTCAATACCGTGTACCATAGCAGCTTCTTCTAATGTCTCTCCTGCTGATGAAGGACATCCAACACAGTGCATACCTGCACCCATAAGAATTGGAATTACTCCTGCATCAATCTGTATAACTTCACCAATTGTTGTGTCCTTGGTAACTCTTGCCATACCTGTTTCCTCCATATATATTAATTCCTGTTATAATCAGGTTGTGTGGTCTATATTTCCGACACATACAACTACTATAATATTACCCAATAAAAATGTCAAGAATACCTGATTTGTGTTAATTTTTTTGTCTTGTATTTTTTCTTACTCTATCGTATAATATGGATACAATAAATCCAAGGAGGAATATTATTATGGCATATGTAATTAGTGATGATTGTATCAGTTGTGGTGCTTGTGCTGCTGGATGTCCAGTTGAAGCTATCAGCGAAGGTGCTGCTCATTATGAAATCAACGCAGATGTATGTGTAGATTGCGGTGCTTGTGCTGGTGTATGTCCAGTTGGTGCTCCAAACCCACAGTAGTTTGAAGATACATAACTAACAACAGCAGGTGTGAATTATCACACCTGCTGTTTTATTTTAACCATTAACTTTTAATCATTAATTCCTAAACAGTTATATTAACCGCATTTTTCCTAATTGATAGACTCTATCATTATCAATTCTATGAACCCATATTCTTTGCAAGGTCTGCAAATCTTGTCTGTTCTGGTATCCAAGCCATCTTAACAGTTCCTATAGGACCATTTCTTTGCTTAGCTATGATAATCTCTGCAATACCTTTAAGTTCTGTGTCCTTATTATAATAATCATCTCTATAAAGAAACATAACTACATCGGCATCCTGCTCTATCGCACCTGACTCTCGCAGGTCCGATAACATAGGTCTGTGGTCTGGTCTTTGTTCTACCGCTCTTGAAAGCTGTGACAGTGTAACTACAGGTACATCAAGCTCTCTGGCAAGTGCCTTTAATGAACGGGATATATCTGATATTTCCTGCTGTCTTGACTCCGTCCTTCCATTACCACTCATCAACTGGAGGTAATCGATTATTATTAAGCCAAGATTATTTTCCATTTTGTACTTTCTGCACTTAGACCTTAACTCCGATATCGTGATACCCGGTGTATCATCAATAATAAGCTTGGACTTTGCTATTCCATCTGCACCTTCAATAAGCTTGCCCCAGTCATTAGAGTCCAGACGGCCTTTTCTAAGCTTATCGGCATCTACTGATGACTCAAGCGAAAGCATACGGTTGACAAGCTGTACATTTGACATTTCCAGACTGAATACGGCTGTTGTTATGCCCTGTTTAATAGCAACATTTTCCGCCACATTAAGGACAAACGCAGTCTTACCCATAGATGGTCTTGCGGCAACAAGCACAAAATCTGATGGCTGTAATCCGGATAAATAGCTGTCCAGATCCTTAAAGCCTGTAGGAACACCAGTTACGACACCTCTGTTCTTAGCCGCTGTCGATATTTTATCAAGTGCTTCAAGAACAACCTTATCAATAGGAGTATAATCACTTGCACCTTTATTTCTTACAAGCTCGAATATACGCTTCTCTGTCTCTGCAAGTATATCCTCTGTGCTGTCTTTACCTGCATAACAGTCATTAGCTATCTTTTCATTAACTTTTATAATATTTCTTAAAATGGACTTGTCTTTAACTATCGTTGCATACTGTCTTATATTAGCAGAGGTTGGCACTGATGAAAGCAATTCCCTGACAAATTCAAGACTATACACCTCTGGAGGCACATCTTTTTCTTTAAGCTTCTCCTGTAAAGTAACAACATCTACAGGCTTGCCTTCATTATTCATCTCCACCATAGCCTGAAACATAATCCCGTACTGCTTATAATAGAAATCATCCTGCATAAGCATTTCGCCCGCAGTAATAATAGCCTGCCTGTCCCATATCATAGAACCTATTACCGATTGCTCAGCTTCAAGACTATTAGGCATAGTTCTGGTAATATTTAATTCTTCCATAGTTCCTCACTTATACAAATGTATTATTTCTCCACTACTTTAACAGTCAATTTAGCTGTTACATCTTTATGAAGCTTAAGTGCAATTATATGTGTACCTAAAGTCTTAATAGGCTCATCAAGCTTCATCTTCTTCTTATCAACTTCAAGTCCAAGCTGTTCCTTAACAGCTGCGGCTACTTCCTTAGTTGATATTGTTCCAAATGTTCTTCCACCCTCACCTGTCTTCATATATACTGTAACGGATTTATCTTCGATAGTTGCAGCAAGCTCTTTAGCCATCGCAAGCTCTTCTGCTGCCTCTTTTTCTTCTCTCTTCTTCTGAAGCTTAAGGTCATTAAGATTTTTAGGTGTAGCTTCTATACCAAGCTTCTTAGGTATAACATAATTTCTGGCATATCCATCATTTATCTTAACAATCTGTCCCTTTTTACCTAATGTTCTTACATCTTCTAATAAAATAACTTCCATAATTAACCTCTTTTCTGCACTTTATCTGTGCTTAAGCTTATACTATATCTCGCCCTCAGCAAGCATATTGTCGAGAGTAAGTTTAATTGTATTAACTGCCTGCTGTATTGTACAATTCGTAAGCTGAGCACCGGCAATACTCATATGTCCGCCACCGCCAAGCTTTTCCATAACGAGCTGTACATTTACCTCGTCTATGGATCTTGCACTTATATATAATTTATCTTCATATTGTGTAATAACAAATGAAGCCTTTATTCCTGATATATCAAGAAGCTGGTTCGCAGCCTTTGCACCACCTATAGTCGGGCTTTCAAGACCCTCTCCGTCAAATACAGTAATAGCAAATGCAGACTTGTATACCTCTGATTTGCTTACTGCCGAAGCTATCGCCTTATATTCATTCATATCATTCCTAAGCATTTTCCTTACTCTTGTAACATCTGCACCGTGTCGTCTTAAAAATGCCGCAGCCTCAAATGTACGAGGACCTGACTTGCTGTTAAATCCATCTGTATCTATTGATATTCCCGCATATAGTGCATCTGCCTCAAATGCTTTAAGCTTAATTCCATCATCAACATACTGTATCATCTCTGTGACCATTTCACAGGCTGATGAAGCATACGGGTCTACATAAGAAAGCACCGCACCAGTAATTGTATCGCTTGAACGTCTGTGGTGGTCAAATACAATTATAGTCTTACATTTATCAAGAAGCTGCGGACACTCTGTTCTCTGTGGTCTGTTCACATCTACAACTATAACTACCGTTGATGCTGTAAGATAATTCTCTGCTTCCTCTTTCTTAATAAACATATCATCTGGATATTCTTCTTTATCTATAAAACGGTTCATAAATGGTCTGACACTGCTTGAAATCTCGCCAAATACAATATGAGCTTCCTTGCCGAACTTCTTGGCAATAATATATATACCAAGTGCAGAACCAAATGAATCTATATCTGGCAGATTATGTCCCATAATAAGCACATTGTCATTAGCCTCTAATATCTGTCTTAAAGCGTGGGCTTTTACACGTACCTTTACTCGTGTATTCTTCTCCATCTGCTGGCTCTTTCCACCATAATAGTATATCTTCTCACCATCTTTGATAACTGCCTGGTCACCGCCACGTCCAAGTGCCAGATCCATAGCCGCCTTGGCAATATCATAATTTCTAGCATAATCAGCCGCACCAGTTCCTATGGCAATACTTAATGTAAGTGTCTTTTCATTACCGACTTTTACGCTCTTTATATCTTCCACAAGACTGAATTTATCTGCGAGAAGCTTCTCAAGGAACTTATATCTGAATACAACAAGATATTTATCTTTCTCCAGTTTTCTTATAATAGCCGCACCAGCTGAGAAATATTTATTAACTCTCTTATCTACAAGTCCGACAAATAAAGAACGACGCACATCATCTACACTTTCAAGTGCATCTTCATAATTATCTATATATACAAGCCCGACTACAAACCTTTCATCTCTTATCTTCTGTATGTACTGGTTAATATCCGTTTCATCAAACATATACATAGCTACAAGCGAAGAATTATAATCTTTGGCAAGAATATTAACGCCTTGTGTGATTATATCAGCACTTATTCTCTTCATCTCAACACGGTAGTCCCTATCATTAAATGCGATCCTGATTTCTTTGAAATCCTCAAAATTCCTGAATACATTGGCTGATAACTCAGGTATAATTGTTGAAATATTCTTATTAAGATCGTTCTTTCTGTTAATACTTGCCTGCATAGAAGCATTCATCCATAAAATATTGCCTTTGTTATCCAAAAGGCAGTAAGGTATGCTTAACTCATACAGCAGTTGTCTTTGTACCTGAGAATAATTGGAAGAAAATTCCACTATCTCCTTTATTATTCTTGGACGAAAATAGCATATCATCATCGCACAGACAAAGGCATATATAACTATAAATACTGCAACAATTGACGCTGCCACACTACTCACAAAACATAATAATATATCAAGTAATACAAGTAATATACCAAGACCTACAGGCCATAAAAATATAGAATTAAGCCTGCCAGATGGTTTGAATGACTTTGTTTGCTTATTATTCATATTAATTCCTCAATTCCTGCTTGCTTATATACAGCACACTACTATGCCCAAACGCATATGCAAATTATAACACAACTTCATCTGTCTTAAAAGCTATATTAAATAATTATATATCCCAAAGCTCAATTACACAATTATCCTTATCTTCATTAAAATACATATTCTAAGCCTTATCTCCAGGCAAAGTTAATAACCAGAATATATTTAAACATATCTGTATAATAAAATTAAAAAAGCTTTCACAAACATATACGTCTGTGAAAGCTCTTTAAACCGCAGATTATACTAACCTGCAATTATAATTATTCTACTGTGTAAGGTAAAAGTGCTACATGTCTAGCTCTCTTAACTGCAACTGTAAGTGCTCTCTGGTGCTTAGCACAGTTACCAGTAATTCTTCTAGGAAGAATCTTACCTCTTTCAGATACATACTTCTTTAATAAAGCAACATCCTTATAATCTAATGCCTTGTTTGCATCAGCACAAAATGCACATACTTTCTTTCTTCTGCGCATTGGTCTTCTTCTCATCTGACCCTCTGGTCTTTCAGCCTTCTTATCTGGCATATCAAGTTACCTCCTATCTTAATTGAAAGGTAAACCCTCGTCTTCAACGCCATCAGGAATATTCATAAATCCATCCCCAGCAGCAACGCTTGGTTCTGGTCTTGATGGTGTATATGCTGCTGTCTCACCTGACGCAGCGGATTTACTTTCAGCAAATTCCTGTTCTTCAACAACAACATCAGTAGTGTAGACTCTCTGTCCATCCTTATTAGTATAACTACCTGTCTGGATACGTCCTGTAACAACAATCTTAGTTCCCTGATGAAGATACTTTTCAGCAAATTCCCCAGCTCTACCAAAAGCTACACAACTGATAAAATCAGCTGACTGCTCATCATTATTGTTTCTTGCACGTCTTCTGTCTACTGCTAATGTATATCTTGCTACTGCCATAGAGCCATCTGCATTCTGCGAATAACGCACATCTGGTTCTCTTGTCAGTCTACCCATTAATATAACTTTGTTCATACTTATTCTCCTCTTCTATAAAGAGTTGTAAGCCTAAACGTCAATCAATTATTCTCCATCTTTAACGATTAAGAATCTAATAACGTTCTCCATAATACGAATTCTTGACTCAACTTCTGCTGGTGTAGCTGCATCAGCTTCAAACTTAATGAAGTTGTAGTATCCTTCGCTCATATGCTGGATTTCGTATGCAAGCTTCTTCTTCTCGCAAGTACCTGGATCAGTAATTGTACCGCCAAAACGAGTGATTAATTCCTTAACCTGCTCTACTGTAGCGTTTCTTACTTCATCCTCGACGTTTGCGCTAACAACTAATGCTAATTCATACTTATTCATTCTACGTCGCACCTCCTTCTGGTCTTTAGGTCCCTTTTATTAAAATATAAAAAGAACAAGGATTAATAATATCACGAGGATTGATTATAGCACATAATTATAACTCTTACAAGTCATTATTGACTGATTTTTGTATTTTTTTTGTATTTTTTTCAACAAGCGAACGCTTTAAAATTATCTCATGCATACAGCCACAGCATTTTAACTTAATATCCGCACCCACTTTAATAACTTCCCACTCGTCACTGCCACAAGGGTGTTTCTTCTTCATTTTAATAATATCGCCACATTCTAATTTAATCATAGACCTATTCTCTTATAATAACTCCTAATACATTACACTCCTTATCTTCTAACTGTATAACTCTGTTATTAAGCTCATCCTCATCGTAAGTTTCCTTATCAGCTATTATTGCCGCATATCTGCAAAATGCAGCAAGTGTTCCATCCTCATCTGAGTCCACCACAATATAATCATATTCCTTAGAATACTTATCAATAAGCGACTTAAATATCATTATCTCATCATCTGTCACAATGCCATCTTCATTGATACCTGTAAATATAAGGCTCAAATTCTTGTGATTAGTTACACAGACTATTTCTTCATTCTTCTCAGGTCTTTTAATATAATCAAGCACACCCTTCGCACTCTTGCCAAGCTTATACTTTCCAAGAAATACATCTGTCCTTATATCTCCGTCCACAAAAAGCACTTTATTGCCTTTTTCCATAATATTATAGGCTATTTTAAATGTATCCACCTTACCGCCAAGCACTGCAAATGCTTTGTGATTTCCAAGTCCCTCTATAATATTATCTGTTATTTCTAAAAGACTTTCTGCTTGTGTTTCTGATGTTTTAACTAATTTGTCAACATTTACACTATACATACGACTTCACCCTTTTAACTACTTTCTTATTGTACCTAAAATTCTGAACTTTCTGCTTTCAGAATTAACCTCTTCGCTATCATTTATATCTGTATTATTGTTCAAATCTGTATTATTACCTGCATTATTAAGCTGAGCCTTATCAACTTCTGCTCCAACGGCTGAAACCACTGGTTCACTTACAACATTAGCTTTCTGGCTGGCTGCATCAGACTCTTGTGCTGACTGGTCTGCCTCATTGACTGGCTCTGCAGCTTTAACTTCCTGTACTGGCTTTTCAACTTCTACAGCACTAGCTAAGGTCTCCGTTCTGGCTGGTACTTCTGCACTAGAGGATTGTTCTGCATCGACTGGTGCTTCTACACTAACAGACTGTACTGTGCTGACTGGTGCTTCTACACTAGCAGACTGTACTGTGCTGTCCGGTGCTTCTACGCTAGCAGACTGTGCTGTGCTGACTGGTGCTTCTACGCTAGCAGACTGTACTGTACTGGCTGATGCTGGCTTTACGTTCTTGTTGGCATTATCCAGCTGTGTGCCTGCATTATCCTCACTTATAGTAGCTGCCACTTCCGCCTGTGCCTCATAATCGGCTTCGTCCTCTGCTTCTTCTATTGTATCTGTATCTTTTAATATATCTTCGTCCTGAGCAGCCTCGCGAAGAATATCCTCATCCAAATCTTCTTCATCATCAGCTTCATAGACTGGCTTTTCATCCTCTATATTAATAAGGATATCTTCATCTTTATTCTTCTTATTAGAATGTTTCAAAACCTTTTCTTTCTTATCATTAGATGTTTCAATTAAATCTGGCTTGTGGTCGATATATTCCACATTACCAAATCTTCTCTCATATTCAAATTCGTGGTTAAAATCTTCATCTTTTGACTTAAATGCACTTATGCAAAGACATACAATTATCTCTATAAATAGGCACACTGCACTTGCAACGGCTGTAATTATAATTGTATTTCTGTATAAATCGGGCTTAAATGCTACACCTGTAGATGTCCCCTCTGATAATATCTGGATTGACTTAACAGGTATTATAGATGTTGTCTTAACTGCTGTTGCAGCTACCGCATCAACATATTTCTTTGCTGTATTCTGGTCTGGATTGACGCATTTAATCTCTACTATATTACTGTTAGCAGGAGATGAAACTGTTAAATACTGTGCTATATCCTCTGATGTTCCTGCCACTCTCTGTGCCGCAGATATTACCACACTACTCTTGAAAATAATAGTAAAATCTTCCTTCAATCCGCCGTTATTGGCTCTTATTGAAGCTTCATTTTCTTCTCCCGGCACAACATATAACTGTGTTGTCGATTCATACATTGGATATATCATCTTATTCTCATACATATATCCGCCTACTCCACTAAGAATTGCTACTAATATTAATATTAGCACACACCTTGAAAATCTCTTCATATCCTTCTCCTTCTTAAAATATTATCTTAATTTCCACTACTGCTGTGGATAATAGTACCACCTGATAGCTGTAATTACGCCATTGTTATCTATGTCAAATGCTATCTGTGCAAAATCATCATCTACTGATGCAGTACCATTTTTATAGTCAGGCGCAAAATATGTAAATTCTATTATATAATTATCCGCTGTTTCATCACTGTCATAGCCGTTAAAATTAATTAATCCATATGCAATCGCATCTTTGGTATTAACCTTATCAAGCTCATCTAGTGTAAAGCTTCCATATAAATATTTACCAAGCACTGCTGTACTGTCATCTGATGTATAATAATTATTCTTATAGTCCTTATCCCTGTAATATACACTTAATATTGAGTCAACAGACATTCCAACCTTAAGTCCTCTTGAAAATACATCTTTATCGCTTACTGATGCCGCCGCTGTCAGCTTGTATGTACCATTTTCATTCTTTCCAGCTGTCCTGCCGTCATCTGTGAACTTTACAAATATAAGAGTCAAATCATTATAAGAGCATACCTTTTCCGAATATTCCGCATTGGCATTAGAGTCTTTTTCTGTAGACTCATATTCTGATACCGGTGTGCCATATATATTCTTAACTGCCGCTTCTGTCATCATATATTTAAGCGAATTAATTGTTAAATCTGTATATTGGAACTTGGAAGCCTTGCTTTCTTCCACTGTAGCATATTCCTTATAACTTGTTATATCTTCATTATTATCTGTTATAACTGCTTCTGTTCTGTTACCACAGGCTGTCGTCCCTGCCATTATTGATATAATAGCGGCAATTCCTGTAATCTTTCTTATAGTACCGTTCTTTGTGAATTTAATTCTTGTAAACTTACCCACAGTATTCTTAGTGAACTGCTTAAAAATGTTAGTTGTATTCATTATTCACCATTACCTCTGACTTATTTATAAAACCTACTTAATATATTATAACATATCAAAAATCTTTGTAAAATAATATATCTCAAATATCTTTCAAAATAAATAATACATCACATTGCAAAAAGAATGTGCAACGCACATCCTAGCACAGAGTGCGGTCACCAGTGACTAACTACATCTTTGCACGAGCGTACATCAGTATAATAGGGAATTCTATCTGAATTTTCTATTACACAAAAAAACCATCTCACATAATTGTGAGATGGTTAAAGAGGCGACAACCAGATTCGAACTGGTGATCAGGGTGTTGCAGACCCACGCCTTA
>ERZ860388.247-NODE-247-length-48255-cov-3.286618_pt1 | contig 48255 bp, 26 predicted proteins | sample MGYA00509978_ERZ860388 | MGnify/ENA primary metagenome ERZ860388 (study PRJEB30046, sample SAMN00715225) | human gut metagenome | study: EMG produced TPA metagenomics assembly of the A metagenome-wide association study of gut microbiota in type 2...
CCGCCATAATCCTGCACGTTTATTGTATGATAATAAAGATAATAAGTATGCCTATTGGCGCTTGTTCGGTAATGCTTATATTAATTTACAGCCTGTCAAGGGATTGAATCTCCGGAGTAGCTTTGGTCTTGATTATACGAATTATTATAAACGCAATATGGTTCATAGTTATACGACCGGTATGCTGAATAATGATTTGAGTTCCGTCACTTTAGGAGGAACCTATACTACCAAATGGACTTGGAGTAATACCGCGACTTACACCAAACAAATCGGTGTTCACAGTTTCGATGTGTTGGCTGGTATGGAAATGTACAAAGAAGAGACGATTAACTTCTCGGCATATAAAGACGGTTTTTTGGTAGAGACTCCGGAGCAGATGTGGCCTGATATGGGAATCGGAACATCTAAAGTGACCGGTGGTGCGACGGCTTATGCGTTGCTTTCTTACTTCGGTAAAGCCAACTATGTTTATGACAATCGCTATCTTGCTTCTGTAACGCTCCGTTATGACGGTTCATCCCGTTTTGGAAAGAACAATCGGTTTGGTACTTTCCCGGCATTTTCTTTGGGATACCGGATCAGCGAGGAAGCCTTTATGGAGAAGACAAGAGATTGGTTGTCTGATTTAAAATTGCGTTTCGGATGGGGACAAACCGGTAATCAGGAAACTTCCAATACGGCTGTACATACGCTTTATGTAACTGACTATGGTACGGGAGATCCTACCTGGACATCATTGAACGGTACTTCTTATGATTTGACCGGTAAAGGCGGAACTTCCCTTCCTTCCGGTTATAAGAAAACCCAACAGGGTAATCCGGACTTGAAATGGGAGACAACGACCCAGACCAATATCGGTTTGGATTTCGGCTTCTTCAATCAGAAGCTATATGGTACTGCTGAATATTACATCAAGAAAACGAAAGATATTTTGGTGCAGCCTCCTTATTTGGGAATAATCGGTGAAGGCGGTTACTGCTGGTACAATGGAGCTTCCATGGAGAATAAAGGTTTTGAAGTGAGTTTGGGTTATCGTGATCAGACGCCTTTCGGACTCTCTTATGATATTTCCGGTAATATTTCCGGATATCGCAATAAGGTGACAGAACTGCCGGCAGATGTGGAAAACTCTTATGGAGGAAACGGTAAAGGAGATAATATTTTAGGGCGTCCTATCAATTCGTTTTATGGATATATCGCTGATGGCCTGTTCCGTACGGAGGAAGATATAGCGAAACATGCTACACAGAACGGTGGAGAAGATCTGGGACGTATCCGCTATCGTGACTTGAATAAGGACGGGAAGATAGATGAAGATGACCGTACTTGGATCGGTTCACCTCATCCGGATTTCATGTATGGTTTGAATATTGAATTGAGTTACAAGAATTTTGATTTGAGTGCATTCTTTTATGGAGTAAACGGTATCGATGTGAATACCTATGCAGTGAAGAGCGAAACAGACTTTTGGAGTATCAATGATGTCCGTTCCAATAAAGGCACGCGCCTGTTGGATGCTTGGAGTCCCACTAATCCCGATTCGAATATTCCTGCTATTACGGCATTAAATGCGAACGATGAAGGACGTATGTCTACTTATTTTGTAGAGAACGGTTCTTTCTTGAAGCTGCGCAATTTACAATTGGGATATACTTTGCCGCGTAAAATCAGTGAGAAGGCATATATTGAAAAGTGCCGTATCTATGTCAGTGGTCAGAATCTTTTTACTATTAAAAGTAAGAACTTCTCTGGAGTAGACCCGGAGAATGCCGGATTCGGATATCCGATACCGACAACATTCACGGTCGGAATAAATATTGGTTTTTAAGTTCTAAGTATAATGCGAAAACAAACTAACGGAAAAATGAAAAAGATAAAATATATATTGGGTTGCATTGGGACGGCATTGATGTTTTCTGCTTGTTCCGATTTTCTGGACGTAGCCACTCAAAACGGCTTGGATCCTGATCAGGCAAATGATGCTGAAAGATTTTGTAATGCCGCTTACGCTTCATTGATGAATCAGCGTGATGTGAAGTTATGGGCTTGGGGAGATGTTCGTTCCGATGATGCTTATAAAGGCGGTGGCGGGACAAACGACGGTTACACGGAACACTGTTATGAAACGGGTACACATATTGTGACCACTTTTGGCGAACCGGACGGATATTGGTTTGCACAGTATTGCGGTATTTCCCGTGTGAATACAGCGCTCAATGCGTTGAATCTTGTATCTGAGAAAGAGTTCCCGAATAAGGTGACCCGACAGGCAGAAATGCGTTTTTTGAGAGGACATTTCTATTTCTTGTTGAAAATTCTTTTCAAGAATATTCCCTTTGTAGATGAAACCGTTCCCGAACACCAATATCAGTATATATCCAATGTAGCTTTGACTGATGTGGAGATGTGGGATAAGATCATTGAAGATTTTAAGTTTGCATTCGATAATTTGCCCGAAAAGCAGGCTGATTTGGGAAGAGCGAACAAATATGCCGCTGCTGCTTATCTGGCTAAAGCGAATCTGTATAAGGCTTATCGTCAGAATGAGAAATATGAAGTGACTTCCATCGATGCCGGTGATCTGGAAGAAGTAGTGAAATATACAGGAGAGGTCTTGAAGTCGAATTATGGCTTGGAAACGGACTTTGCTTACAATTTCATGCCGGAATTTGAGAATGGAAAAGAGAGTATCTTTGCCATTCAATTTTCGAAAGATGACGGAACAATGTTCGGTAATCTGAATTTCGCTGATTTCCTCTCTGTACCACAAGGATTGGGATGTTGCGATTTTCATAAACCGAGCCAGAATCTGGTAAATGCATTTAAGACCAGCAAGGGACTTCCGATGTTTAAAATGACGAACGGTGTATATTCGGAAAACTATGATATTGCCAATTATTCAAAGAGCAAGGCGGCAGATCCCCGTTTGTTCAGTACGGTAGCAATGGATGGCTTCCCTTATAAATATAATGAGGATCTTCTTTTCCAGAATTCCTGGAATCGTAATCCGGAGGTATATGGCAATTTTGCATCTTTGAAAGAGAATGTGGATCCTTCCTGTGACTGTTTCGTCAACCTTTCGCCCTACTATGCCAATTCTATGAATAAGATTCTGATTCGTTTTGCGGATGTATTGTTGATGAGAGCCGAAGCGTTGATTGAATTGAACCGGGAATCGGAAGCGTTACCGTTGATCAATCAGATTCGTCAACGTGCGCAGGATAGTGCCAATGGAATGGTTAATTATAGTGATCCGGACTTGAAGCCGGTTATGGAAGTCGCGCTTTATCAGGATGGCAGCAATTGCGTCTGGAATCAGGAGTTTGCACGTTATGCTTTGAGATGGGAACGCCGTTTGGAATTTGCAATGGAAAATATGCGCTTCTTTGATTTGGTTCGTTGGGGAATTTGCAGTGAGACCATGAATAAATATTTCCAATCGGAGAAGGCAAGACGCTCTTATCTGAAAGAGGCTGTATTTACAAAGAACAAAAATGAATACGCGCCCATACCTCAACAGCAAATAGGCTACAGTAAGGATGTATATAAACAAAATTACGGATGGAAATAATCTTAAACAGGCAACGCATGAAAAAGTATTTTAGTTTAATGACAATAATGTTGTCTGCATGTTGTCTATTCTTGACAGCTTGTGACGACGACAATCGTGAATCCCTGGATCTTTCACAGGATGTGACTATCCATGAATTTACAATAAACGGTGCACAGGGAACAATCGATAATGAAAACATGACGGTTAAAGTGATGCTTCCGCCTAAGTCGGAGGTGACTTCACTGATACCTACAATCGGAATAGCCGACCAGGCTACGGTTACTCCTGCCAGCGGAGAACAACAGAATTTCTCCGGCAATGTGGAATATAAAGTGGTAAATGGCAATCTGTATAACACTTACAAGGTTTCAGTAGAGGTATTGAATGCCCGAATCACAAGGTTTATGCTTAATGGCAGATATCTTGGAACGATCGATCATGTCAATCATACGATCAGTGTGACGGTTCCTACTACTATCGATATTACTAAGCTGATTCCCACCATCGAATATACCGAAGGGGCAACTATTTCTCCGGAAAGTTCGAAAATGCAGGACTTTACCAATCCTGTGGTTTATACGCTTACCTATATGAATGAAACTTTTACTTATGAAGTATCGGTCATACAAAGCGATCATGCTTATGCATTCTTGGGTACGGCCGAAACAATCGACGGATTGGCTAATGCCGATGAGAAGACGGCTGCGGAATGGATGATGGAAAATATTCCGAACAGTAAATATGTTTCATTGGAATCATTGAAGGACGGTTCGACTTCGCTGAATCAGTTTACTGCGGTATGGTTCCATTATGAACAGGCCAACACCTTGCCTGCCATTGCCGCCAACAAGAATGTGACGAATGCCCTTAAGGATTATTATACCGGTGGTGGTAATGTATTCCTGTCGGGAACCGCTTGTCTTTATACAGGAAGCTTAGGGATCACGCCTGCCACTTATATACCGAATAATCCTTTCGGCAGCTTCGGTGACGCAGGACAAGTGAATGCTCCCGGTGAACTTTGGGGGATCGCCATTACAGGATGTGAAGACCATCCCATCTATAAAGGGGTAACGGTTGACAAAACAACTCAGACATGGCCCGTTGTCTGGCTTATCGGCAAGGAAATATCATGGCGTAGGAACATCGGATGTCCATGGGATCTGGTTGCTCCTTATACGCAGGACTGGTCTGACTGGTCGGCAAAAACAGGAGGTACTCCGTTGGCTTCTTTCAACTGGGATAATGATTGTAATGAGAAAGTGGCTGTTTCAGTCTTTGACGGTGTCGAGGGAGGGAAGGGAACGGCTGTCTGCATCGGAATGCCGTCTTATGACTGGTATTATGAAAAAGAAAACGTATCAGCGAATCCTTATTATTCGAATATAGAGAAGATTACGCAGAATGTTTTCGATTATCTCACAAAATAAATAGCAAAATTCAAGGCGGATACATCGCCTGCAAAAGACGATGTATCCCTTTGAACAAACCAGAAACGAACGATTCAGTAATTTAAAATCATAATTATGAAAAGATATATTTATGTTTTGTTTATGTTTATCACTCTTAACCTGTGGGCTTGTAGTGACAGTGAACCATCTACGGGCGGAGGTGGAGAAGAGGTGGTGGATAAGACTACCGATTGCCAGTCGGCCAATGAAAAAGGAGCTTATACGACTTGGTATAAACCGGCAAACGGCTGGGTAGGCGACCCGATACCTTATTATGATAACGGTAAATTCTATATTTTCTATTTGCAGGACTGGCGTTCGGGATATCCTTTTCTGCATCCGTGGCACATGGTTTATTCGACGGATCTTTCCTCCTTTACCTTTGGTGGCGAAACGATACCCTGCGGAAAAGAAGATGAGCAGGATGTGGCTTTAGGCACCGGTGGGGTTATCAAAGACCGTGCTACCGGAGAATATTGCGCTTTTTATACCGGGCATCAGTGGAAATGGCAAGAGATGGGAGTGCCTACACAGGCTATCTTGCTGACAACTTCTAAAGACATGAAAACATGGACAAAGAAAGGGGAACATAACTTCTATCTGTCTCTTCGCGGACAAAGCGGTTATGTGGAAAACGACTGCCGTGACCCGCATGTCTTTTATGATGAGGAAGACGGATTGTATAAAATGGTAGTGACAACCCATACCAATGCCGGGGCAACACTGGCCTTATTTACTTCAAAGGAGTTGCAGAATGCCAAAGCGTGGACGTTGCAGGAACCTCTTTACACAGATCCCAATATTTGGGTGATGGAGTGTGCCGATGTCTTTAAGGAAGGTGAGTATTGGTATTTGACGTACTCGGATGTTGCCGACCGTAAAGTACATTACCGTTATGCCAAGTCGCTGAAAGGACCGTGGACGAAGCCTGCCAACGATATTTTCGATGGTATCGCCTTTTATGCCGGCAAGACGATGTCGAACGGTACAGAACGTTATCTGGCCGGATGGTGTCCTACACGTATCGGTGATGGCGATGAAGACCAGTGGGGCGGTTCTCTGGTTTGCCACCGCATGTTGTTCAATGCCGATGGAACGATTGACCTTAAATTGCCCGAAGGCATTGACAAGAAATTCACGACATTGAAGAAGACAGTACTTATCGATAAATCGGGCAAGGCGGTGAAGAAAGGGGATTCCTATGTGCTTTCGGATGTGGCTTCGGTTTCATTCCCGCGTTTAGACAAGACGTGCAAAATAGAGGCAACCGTCAAAGCGACAGGTAATGACGATGCCTTTGGCTTTGCTTTTGGAGCATGTGATGATAAAACGGAAGTTTATTCCATTCGTTTTGATTTGAAAAACAAGCAGTTGGTAATGTCAAAAGATGACTTGACACGTGGCACTACTCCCACACAAACCAATGTTGCATTGACTGTTCCTGCCGATAAGCTGTTCAAGGTGAAAATTGTAGCCGAAAAGTCTGTTTGTGTAATGTATGTGAACGACAAGATTGCATTTTCCAACCGTATCGATAAAATGCCGAAAAATCCGTGGGCAATCTTTACAGACAAAGGAACGGAGATCTCTTTCTCCGATATAAAAGTATATGAATAATCCTTTATTTAATAATTAAAAACATTAGTAACATGAAAAAGACATTTTTACTCATTTCTGCATTTGCAGCCACTACTACACTGTTGGCTCAGGATGATTTAGTGATTTATGGTGATGTGACTCCAGACATCGTATGGAATAATTTTGCCGGTCCCACCAATGTACAGGAGGTTGATAATCCGACTCCGGACGCTGTGAACTCTACGGCCAAGTGTATCTCGATGAACCGTCCCAAAGAAACGGGAGGTTCCGACGAAATAGGCTGGCCTTGGGAAGGTGCTTTATCCGAAAGTTTTAATGTACCTAATATAACAGAGTATAATTCGATCTCGATGCTGGTGAAGAAACCTTATCCGGGCAAGGTCTGCCTTGAATTGCAGAATTCGTCGGGAGGAAGCGGTATGATTTACGCAGAGTATACGGCAACCGATGACTCTTGGCAAAAGCTGACATTTCCAATTATCAATGTTTCCGGTCTCGGTGCAACTGGTCTTACTAAAATATTGGTTGAGATCCATCGTGAAGATGAGAATAATAATGATGATTTCGAAGATTGCATCATGTATGCCGATGAAATCACTTTGCATAAGGCAATGCCGGAATTCGGTTTTAACGGTGAAGATAAAATAGCCGGCGGATGGATTCCTTTCCCGGGAGATGAATTCAGCAGAAAGGCGGGAATTGTGGACAATCCGGATAAGACAGGTATTAATACGACTGATAAATGCCTGTGGATCAAAAGAGAAAAAGGAGATGAAGTATTCTCCGGTGCTATCAATCGCAATCTGAAAGTGACGAATTTGAACAGCTTCAAATGTCTGACGATGATGGTGAAAAAGAGTGTGGCAGGACCGGTAAGCCTGGAGCTGCAATCTCCGGGTGAAGAGAAAAAGCAGATTTTGACCGCCGAATATACAGAGGTGGGAAAATGGCAGAAACTCTATTTCACATTCCCGGACAATCTGTTGGAAGGTGCTCCGTTGCAGATCATTATTTTGCAGGCACATGTGGTAGATACCAAAGAAGACGATACCTTTACCGAACCGATGGATGTTTATGTAGACGAACTCTATTTATCCAATGACGCAGTGTCTATTCCTCTTCTTTCAAAAGATCCGAACGAGATTGTAAAGACCGAGATCTATGATGTCAGGGGAGTGCTTGTTAAAACATTCGGCATGGGAGAAGAAGCATCTGCCGATAATTTGGAACAAGGTATTTACGTTGTTCGCCAGATCGATAAGGACGGAAATGCGACAGTGACAAAATTAATGAATAAATAATCAGGATACACGGAAAGTGAAGAGCCGCATGAAAACCGGGCTCTTCACTTCCCTGTCCGGAACTTTAAGGAATACCGACATGAATTATACACGTTATTTATTATTGCTGTTTGGTGTGATGGCATTGGCGTCTTGCCAACAAGAGAAGCTGGATGTCACATTCAGTTCATTGCTGGAGGAGATGGTTGATTATGAAGAAGCGGCTCGTTTTCCGGCTCTGCCGTTCTCTTGCCGTCAGGAAAGTAGTTATGACCGTCGGTCGGTTCATCCCGATTCTGCCGGTTGGTTTGCCAATAATGACGGTTTTGGAATCATCCGTGTGGATACCGTGAACGGGAGAAAAGAAAATGTCCTGTTCGATCAGGACGGTCCCGGCGTTATTACCCGGTTTTGGCTGACAACAATGGATAAACGGGGTATAATGCGTTTTTACTTTAATCATGCTAAAGATGCCCAATGGGAAATTCCGGCATATGACTTGCTTCGCACAGGATTGCCGATCGGTAGAGAATTTGCCCAAGAACACCCCAACTATACTCCGGATGGAAAGGGAGGAAATACCCTGTTTTTACCGATCCCGTACAGCGATGGATGTAAAGTCACCTTTGAGCTGCCGGATTCAATCGAACCGTCTCCAAAATATTATGGAATAAACTATCGTCGCTATCCGGTAGGAACCAAGGTTGAAACGTTCTCTATTGAGGTAGTAGAAAAGAATAGAGACAAGATATTGTATGTGGACTCTTTGTTGCAGCATTATCCCTCTTATGAAAAGGGAACATTGTTGACCGAATCACAGGAACTGGCTTCAAAAGATTCACTGTCGGTCGTACTGCCGGAAGGTACAAATGCTGTCCGTCTTCTATCGGTGAATATCCAGGTAGATTCCGCCCATTATGAACAAGCCATGCGCGAACAGATTATTAAAATGGACTTTGACGGTGTAGAGACTGTTTTGGTTCCTTTGAGCGATTTCTCAGGAGCCGGTATGGGAGCGCGTAAGTCGGATAGTTGGTATGTATCTGCCGATGGTAAGGGACAAGTGGTAAGCCGTTGGGTAATGCCTTATCGGAAAAATGCAGTTTTCACATTGGTAAATCTTTCCTCCATTGCCGTAAAGGCAGCAGTTGAAATACGCGTGGACAGTTGGCAATGGGATGAGCGCAGCCTTTATTTCCACACTTCCTGGAAACAGGAAAAGGGCATTCATGTAGAAGCCGATCCGGATAATGACGCGGCATGCATAGACTGGAATTTTGCAACCCTGAACGGACGCGGAGTCTATAAAGGAGATGTCTTGTCGTTATTCAACCACACCTTAGCCTGGTATGGCGAGGGAGATGAAAAGATATGGGTAGATGATGATAAAAACTTCCCTTCCCATTTCGGGACGGGTACGGAAGATTATTACAACTGTTCCTGGGCGCCTGTGATTCCTTTCTATACTCCTTTTGGCGGAGCAACACGGGCGGATGCTGAAACGTCTATCGGATATAATACATTCTTCCGGACGCGGAATTTGGATCAGATACCTTTTAACAAGAACCTCCGTTTCGATATCGAGATGTTGAGCTGGATATCCGGCGAAGTGGATTATGCAACCACTGTATATTGGTACGGTGATTTAAATGCAAAGGCAGAAGGGTGCACACCGGTAGAGGTGGTGACGCAACCTTTGTTATCTCAACCGGCCGATCCTGCTGCTTATAAAATAGCAGAAAACGCCATTGAGTTTGAGAAACTGACTCCTGTGGCAAAATCCGGAGAACTGTTTACCGACGGGCAAGGCATGCTTACTTTTTCCAACGGGAAATGGAGCGGTAGCAAACAGTTGATTTGTACTCATGGAAAAGTCGGGAGTTTCATTGAGTATGAGTTTGATGTAACGGAGAATCAGCCATACGAGATTATTATTCATGGCACCAAAGCACCCGATTATGGCATCATCGGTTTTTATGTGAATGACCGGAAGTCTCCGGTTGTATTCGATGGTTGCAGCGCTCCTGAATTCGATGTTGCCAATTCCGGTCCGATCCGTCTCGGACGTTATGTTCCGGAAAATGGAAAGATACGTTTAAAAATAGAATTGGTCGGTAAAAACCAAAAAGCTCATGGTACGGGTGGTATTTTCGGATTGGATTGCTTGATTTTGAATGCCGTAAAATAAACGGGGAAATACCATAACGATGATATTGCCATGTATCATTATTATAATTGGATGAATCAAATATTGTATATATCCGGTATCCGTCTTATGTTGGACGGATACCGATGTAACAAATATAACATAGTTTGCAATAAATGTGATAGGTACTCTACGCTATGGCGTCTATCTTTGCAGCAGTAGAATTTAAACTCTTAATACCAAAACAACATGTTTCACTTAAAAGACTCTTGGCGGAAAATCGGAAGAATGCTTTCCTTGTTTATAATAGGAACCACTGCTTCTATTTGCACTTGTCCGGCTATAAATCCTCCTTTCGTGATTAAACATTTAGGCGACGGACAGAGTATCGTCCAGATTGATGAACAAAAAAAATATTTGCTTCTTCCGGTAGAAGAGGTTTCTCCCGAAGCGAAGTTGTATATGATAGCCGATAATGACGTGGTGCGTAATATGAATGTACGTCTTGCTATCAATAAAGTAGACTATTTCGTTCCTGTCGATCTTACCGGATTTGAGAACAAACATCTTTCTTTCAACTTTCAGCTTATCCCGGATTCGGCTATCTGCTGGAAAGAAATGAAGCTTTCGGATGAATTCGATACTTCCAATCGTGAAGTATTTCGTCCGGTTTATCACTTCACTCCGGCTTACGGTTGGATGAACGATCCCAATGGAATGGTATATAAGGACGGTGTCTACCACCTGTTCTATCAGCATAATCCTTATGGCTCCATGTGGGGAAATATGCATTGGGGGCATGCTACCAGTACGGATCTTGTCAATTGGGAACATCAGGGAGATGCTATTTCTCCGGATGCGTTAGGCACTATTTTCAGCGGTTCGTGCGTGGTGGATAAAGATAACACGGCCGGTTTTGGTGCAGGGGCTATCGTTGCTTTCTATACTTCGGCAAGCGACCGTCAGGTGCAAAGCATGGCATACAGTCTGGATAATGGAAAAACATTCAAGAAATATGCCCGTAATCCTATTCTGACATCTACTCAGCGTGATTTCCGCGATCCGAAGGTGATCTGGCATGAAGATACGAAAAAGTGGATTATGATTCTTGCCGTGGGACAGGAAATGCAGATTTATTCTTCTTCTGATTTGAAAGACTGGACATTGGAGAGTAAATTCGGTGAAGGGCAAGGAGCTCACGGAGGTGTATGGGAATGCCCCGATCTGATAGAGCTGCCTATTGAGGGTACTGAGTTGAAAAAATGGGTGCTTATTTGTAACCTCAATCCGGGCGGTCCGTTCGGAGGTTCTGCTACACAATACTTTGTCGGGACATTCGATGGAAAGAAATTCGTAAATGAATCTCCCTCAAAAACGAAATGGATGGATTGGGGAAAGGATCATTACGCTACCGTGACCTGGAGCAATGCTCCCGAAGGCCGGCACATTGCTCTGGCTTGGATGAGTAATTGGGAGTATGCCAATAATGTACCGACTCGGCAATATCGGAGTGGCAATTCTGTGCCCCGAGATCTTTCGCTTTATACCCATGAGGGAGAAACTTACGTAAAATGCACTCCTTCCAGGGAATTACTGAAACTGCGTGATAAAGGTACAAAGAAACGTACTTTCAGGGTAGACCGTACCTATAATCTGGATAAACTGATTGCCGGCAACACAGGCACATACGAAATAGAGATGACCATTAAAAATAAAAATGCAGAGGTCATCGGCTTCCAGCTTTTCAATTCCAAAGGCGAAGAAGTGGAAATGTATTATAATCTCGTGGAAAAGAAATTCTTCATGGATCGCACCAAGAGTGGGGATGTGTCGTTCAGTAAAGAATTTCCGGCTGTGACATCGGCTCCCATAGAGGGGGGTGACGAAATCAAACTTCGTTTGTTTGTCGACAAATCGAGTATTGAAGCTTTTGGCAACGATGGGCGTTTCGCAATGACGAATCTCGTGTTTCCGTCAGAACCTTACAACCGTGTCAGTTTCTATGCCAAAGGCGGTAGTTATCATGTAACTTCATTCACTGTATTTAATTTAGTAGTCAAGTAGTTAAGTAGTCAAGTAGTTAAGTAGAAATGTCTTGCTTGTATTTACGTAGTATCTGCTACTTACTACTTACCTACTTGACTACTTAACTACTGAATCACTGAATTTCTTACTGCTTAAAAAAAACATATCATGGAAAATAGTAAAAATGCTTCGTTATCGAAACTCGTCCCGGTGATGCTTTGTTTCTTTGTCATGGGATTTGTTGATCTTGTAGGGATTGCTTCTAACTATGTAAAGGCCGATTTGAACCTGACGGATTCTCAGGCAAATATCTTCCCTTCATTGGTGTTCTTTTGGTTCCTTATTTTCTCTGTGCCGACGGGCATGTTGATGAACCGTATCGGTCGTAAGAAAACCGTGTTACTTAGTTTGGTGATCACTTTTGCTTCTCTGCTTCTGCCGATTTTTGGAGACAGTTATCTGTTGATGCTTGTTTCATTTTCTCTGTTGGGCATTGGAAATGCCTTGATGCAGACTTCTCTGAATCCACTGCTTTCAACGATTGTCAGTGGTGAGAAATTGGCAAGCAGCCTTACTTTCGGGCAGTTTATAAAGGCTATCGCCTCTTTTCTTGCCCCTTATATTGCCATGTGGGGGGCTACACAAGTGATTCCGTCGTTCGGTCTGGGGTGGCGTGTATTGTTCCCTATTTATCTGATTATTTCCATTGTTTCCATTCTGTTGCTGAATGGTACGAAGATCTCCGAAGAGATGGAGGAGGGAAAGCCGTCTACGTTCACTCAGTGTCTTGCTTTATTAGGGAAACCGTTCATTCTGCTTTCCTTTATCGGTATCATGTGCCATGTTGGTATTGATGTCGGTACGAATACTACCGCTCCAAAAATACTTATCGAGCGTTTAGGTATGACATTGGCCGATGCCGGTTTTGCTACCAGTCTGTATTTTATCTTTCGTACTATCGGATGTTTACTCGGTTCGTTTATTCTGCGCAAGATGTCTCCTAAAACGTTCTTTGCCATCAGCGTATTTTGTATGTTAGCGGCGATGGTGGGGCTGTTTGTTTTCCATGATCAGACCATGATTTATGTTTGCATTGCTCTTATCGGTTTCGGCAACTCGAATGTATTCTCCATTATTTTCTCTCAGGTATTACTTTACATGCCTAATAAGAAGAATGAAGTTTCCGGATTGATGATTATGGGACTTTTTGGCGGAACTATTTTCCCATTGGCAATGGGGCTTGCTTCCGATGCAGTGATGGGACAAAGCGGTGCGGTAGCTGTGATGACAGTCGGTGTTGTGTATCTCTTATACTATATGCTCCGCATCAAAAAGTAATTTCAATTGTAAATCGTAAATTATTAAATCGTAAATAAAACAGGTATGAATAGCATAATAGTAGGAATGGGCGAGGCACTTTGGGATGTGTTGCCCGAAGGAAAGAAAATAGGGGGGGCTCCGGCGAATTTCGCTTACCATGTATCACAATTTGGTTTTGACAGCCGTGTAGTGAGTGCCGTCGGTAATGATGAATTGGGTGATGAGATTCTGAAAGTATTTAAGGAAAAGCAGTTGAAACATCAGTTGCAGACAGTGAATTATCCTACCGGAACCGTGCAGGTGACATTGGACGATAACGGTATTCCCTGCTATGATATTAAGGAAGGGGTAGCTTGGGATAACATTCCATTTACAGATGATTTGAAACGGCTGGCATTAAGTACTCGCGCCGTATGTTTCGGTTCGTTGGCCCAGCGCAATGAAGTGAGCCGCACTTCGATCAATCGCTTTCTTGATACCATGCCCGATGGTGAAGGACAATTGAAAATATTCGATATCAATCTTCGGCAGGGATTCTTTACCAAGGACATTATCCGTGATTCCTGTCAGCGTTGCAATGTATTGAAAATTAATGATGAAGAATTAGTGACTATCAGCCGATTGTTTGGTTATCCCGGCATTGATCTTCAGGATAAATGTTGGATTTTGCTGGCTAAGTATAATCTGAAAATGTTGATTCTCACCTGTGGAACAAACGGTAGTTATGTTTTTACTCCGGGAGTCGTTTCTTTCCAGGAAACCCCTAAAGTGCCGGTAGCAGATACAGTAGGTGCGGGTGACTCTTTTACCGCGACTTTTACCGCAGCTTTATTAAAAGGGAAGAGTGTGCCCGAAGCTCATAAACTGGCGGTAGAAGTTTCTGCATATGTTTGTACTCAGAGTGGTGCCATGCCGGAGCTTCCACAGGTTTTAAAAGATAAGCTATAAGATACAAATGAATTGTGTCGTGATTTGAGAATGCTCGAATCTGACGAATGAAAGGAAGAAAGATTGGTTTTGATAAGGAAAAAGTAATACAAATTAGGTTGTTTGTAAAAGGTTGGTTTTCAATAGGTTGGTAAACTTGCTTTTTTCTCGTAGAGTTTCGGGTCATTCCTCGTAGAGAAGGGCTCTGTTTCTCTACGAGGAACGGGGCAAGTCTCTACGAGAAAAATCTTGCTCGTTTATAATCTTTTACAGTAGCAGAAAGTTTATAGAAAAAAGAATTCTCTTATTATGAAAAATAAGCCAATAATGTATATCTTTTTCCCCCTTTTAATTAGGAATATATACTATTTTCTTTTTTATTCCAGATCCTCCTTAATTACTTCATCAATTTCCTTGATACGTTTCTCCCGTTCTTTTTTGGATTTTACTTTTTGATCTTTGTATCCGGTATCTGTACGTTCGGAAATCTCTTCACTCCATTCTTCGAATTTGTCTATTGCCGGTCGCCCGTTCGGATCTATGTTCTCTTCGGCAATCGGGGCATTTCTGTTAATCATATCATCCATAACATTTTTGTTTTAATAGTTTGTATGATATACACGCTGATGATGAAAAAGTTCCCGGTATTTGTTCTTTTTCATAATCATTCACAGAAAGTACGCAAAGATAAATTTCTTTTGCGATTCATTGTATTTTTAATATTTTCTCGAGTCGTTTGTCGATACATGTGCTAAGATCGGTTGTGACAAACATCCCCTTGTAGAAAAGTGTAAATATGGTGGCAGGGGTAGGTGCTGCTTGTGCTTGTTCCATTGTTTCCAATTTTATGATTCTCAATGGAATTCCTTTACTGCTGGGCGCATCTGTCAACGACTTACGGACATGGTATTCGGCATGTGGGTTGTTAAACATTCATTGGAAGTTATCTTTTTCTCTTAAAAATTTGTCAAAAGACGAACGAAGTCATATATTTGCACTCGTATTCTGAAAGGAATGTTTAACATTATAATAACAAATGATGGTCAAAGAAACAAAGACAAACTGCTCATTATGCTCTGTTATCGTAAGATGATGTGATTAATGATGATTGTAAAACGGCAATAGTATTGTCGTAATAAGTCGTTATTATGTTTGGGCATTGCGTGCAGTGACAGGTGTGTAAATGCCTGATGCCATTGTGTTCTTTGACTTTATTGCATTTTTACCTTACTTTCGATTTGGGAAAGAAGGTCTTTGTTTACTCCTTTTCTTATTTAAATCTTTAAGAAAAGGTTATGTATAGTATTATATATTCAATAAAATCATTTGTTATTATGAGAAAAACAATATTGCGTGCTAAACGCACAAACAATTCTAATGAAGTTATTTCAGAATATGCTAATAATTATCTATCTGTCGATATACGTTTCAGTCAGGATATCGACTATGTCAAAGAGTTTTCGATAAGAATTTTCACTTCTGCTTATCATTATATGGGTAGTTATACTCAGATTTTCCATCATTTTGATATTATTTGTAGTTACCGTTTCAACATTCCGTCAATAGATGAGTGGACAGCAGGGAATTATTTTGTTTTTGTGTATTGTAATTCCGTTCCGGCTTTATATGCCCGACTGGCACTTAACGATTATGACTGTATTGAATCAAAAGTAGAATTAGAACCACTCAACAGGTGGTCGATGGAATATTATTTTGCTGAGACGCTTAGTCGTAAATCATGGTGGCAACCCATGGATAACAATTGTTTTGCCACAACATTCATTAAACAAACAATAATGAAGTTACAGGAGATGGACTTGAAGAGCCAAGACTCCGGTAAGTGGTCGCTTTCGCCGTTACTTGTTATTGGAAACCATGCTTCTGCCGAGATTGTAGCTAAATCCGTACTTGGCGGATATGTTACTAATGGGGATGATAAAGCTGTATACGTTAGTTCTCTGGAAAGATTTGTATCCGGAGCTGTGGCATCTATATTTACACGGGGCAACAGGAAGTACCGTGCAGTAGTTATTTCAGCGTCATTATCGGAATATGATAGGCAAATGGTAGATGATATTCGTTCTTTTGTGAAGCGTATAAAGAACGGATATTATCCTGAACTTACGTTTATATTTTATGTTTCCGGTAAGAATTTGAATTCATTGACCGATGTATACCCTTCATTTTGTGATCTGTTTGATGATAATAGTATCTTTAATGTAAAGTTGAATCGTAATGACGATAGTGTTGATGAAACGGAGTGCTGGGAGTCTGATGATGAATTCGAGCGGCTTCTCAATGAGTTTATTACCAGCGAGATGCCAGAATCGGTCATCAAACCGGTATCAGATGATGACGATGAGACGGAAGAATCTGATGATACAGCAGTAAAAACTGGCTTTTCCGGGCAGTATCCGGAAACAGAAAACAAAAGTCTGATTACGGCAGAAGAGCGTTTGGGAGCTATGGTTGGTTTATCACGTCTGAAAAGCGACATGGTAGATGCCCGTATGATGGCTCTCTTCGTTGAACAACGGAGGGCATTGTCTCTCGATACCACCTCTGATAATCGACACCATATGCTTTTTCTTGGTAACCCCGGTACTGGTAAAACTACTGTGGCAAAGCTCGTTGGCGAAATGTATCACAACATGGGATTATTATCCATCGGACATACTATTGAGACAAACCGTTCGAAACTTGTTGGTGAATTCATCGGACAAACGGAGAAAAAGACCAACGAGATGATAGAAAAGGCACGTGGAGGTGTACTTTTTATAGACGAGGCATATACGCTTGTGAACAGTGAAAAAGATTCAAAAGATTTTGGGCAGGAGGTAATCCATTCTCTGCTTACAGTGCTTTCTGAACCCAATCCCGATATGATTGTGATTCTTGCAGGATATGAAGATAAGATGCAGACTCTGCTCAAATTTAATCCCGGATTGAAAGAGCGTTTCCCTTTGAAGTTTCATTTTGAAGACTACACAACAAGCGAATTGTTGGAAATAGCTCATTGCATTTGTAAGAGCCGAAATTTTAAATTGACTCTTGCTGCCGATAACCGACTTTCTCAGCTTATTGAAAAAGCTGTTTTGAATCGTGATGAATATTTTGGCAATGGCCGTTGGGTACATAACCTTATTGAACATGGTGTTATTAAAAGCATGGCAAAGCGCGTTATGTCTATGCCGCATTGTCCCAGTGATAGTCATTTGCTTAGTTTTATTGAGGAAAGTGATATCGTTGCAGCGGAACGGATGTTATTTCAAAGTAAGATGTTGGAACTTAAAACGCCACGACGTATCGGGTTTATTGCATGAATTCGCATCCATACACCAATATTTACTAACTAAAAAACAAAAAGTACCAATTCGGCTTCTTATAATGCACTACTTTTAGTATCCGTAAAGTAGGGATTCATTTAAAAGAAAAATAGAACGATGAAAAACAAATTACTATTGTCATTAACGCTGTTATTAAGCGTATCTTTAAGTTGGGCGCAACCGGATTTTTCCATGATCGGTTATGCGGCAATGGAAGGTGAAGGAAATTTTTATCAGAAAGGTGGGACAACTGGTGGTGAAGGTGGAAAGGTTGTAACGCCCACTACGTTTAATGAGTTGAAACAGTATGTCGAAGATGTTTCTACACCTTATATTATATTGATCACGAAAGAGTTTACAACGGATACTCCGTGTACGGTAGATAATGAAGGACATATTGCAGCTTCGGGCACGTCGTCCACTTACGGCGAGATATTGAAAGTAGGTTCCAATAAGACTTTATTGGGTGTCGGTGATGCGGCTTTTTTCAACCGCATCGGTTTGGTTATCCAAACGCAAAGCAACATTATCATAAGGAATATTAAATTTACGATGAAGAACGTGCCGGTTGTGAAGAGTGGTGAGAATAAAGTTTTAGCTTGGAGAAATGGTGTGGAAGTTATATTAGGTGATCCGGATTGTATCAGCATTCAAGCCGATATAACGAGTGCTTCGAAAGATTACGGGCATCATTATTGGATAGATCATTGTGAATTTTTCAATGAAAATGGCGTAAATAAGGACCGTTACGATGGTTTGTTGGATATGAAGAACAACGTGCAATATACGACTATTTCCTGGTGCAAATTTCATGAACACAGTAAGGCTTGTTTGAGTGGAAAAGGTAATTCCGATAAATATCCGCGTACGGTAACCATGCACCACAATTATTTCTATAATATTCAAGGTTCACGTTTGCCTTTGCAGCGGGGTGGAACTTATCATTATTATAATAATTATCAGGAAGAGTGTCAAGATGGTTATGACCTGCGTTGTGGTGCCATTGCTTATGTGGAAGGATGTTATTTTAAAAATGTGAAGTCTCCGGTGATGCCGAGTGGAGAAGGAGAGGGGGCTACGTTGGTCGACCTTATTTTCGACGGATGTAGACGCATTCCCACTGGTTTTACCGATTTGGTGACAACAAAGCTGGATGAGATTTATGATATACCTACCTCTTCTTATCGTCCGCCGTATTCTTACCAGGCAGATAAGGCAAGTGATATACCTTCAATCGTTCCTCAATATTGTGGAGTCGGTAAAATCGAAACATTTAGCGACGATGCTCCTAAAGTAATGATCCATACTCCGAGTGCCGGACAAGTGATAACGTATGCTGATGATTTGAAGGTGAATGTTTCTTTTTCTGTAACAGATGAAGATGGCACCATTCAGGATGTGAAACTGTTGGTTGACAATAAAGAACAGATTGTGACGAACTCAGGTACTGATTATGCGGCAGAGCTGACCGGACTGGCAAAAGGGAACCATACACTGATAGTGGAAGCCACCGATAATGAGAATAATAAAACAAGCAGATCTGTGACTTTTTCTATCGCAGATTATATGGAAATGACGGTTACTACGCTTTCGGCATCGGAGGTCACTTCTTCCTCAGCTATTCTTAATGCATTGTTTGCAGCTAACTCGGATGTTATTCTTTCCAAAGGATTTATTTACGGGAAAGATGCTGTTTTGAATGGTGGAATTGAAATCGAAACGGCTCTGTATAGCTATGTATTGAGTTCATTGGAGGAATCTACCAAATATTATTTCCGTGCATTTGCCAGAAAAGAAGGGCAAACGATTTATGGGGATATTCTTTTGTTTACTACCACGGAACATGTCGATGCTCCCGCAGGCACTGTTCTTATCCAAGCCGGGGCAGAGCTTCCTGAGGGATATGAGGTGGATTTTAGTATGATTCCTTATGAATATAACGCAGCTACCAAAGAGGCAAAATTGATATTGCTGACTGCCGGTGAATATTCGATAACGATTCCCTCTAATCTGAAAGTAACGAAAATAATTGTCACTGCCTGCAATGATAATAATACGGCAGGTAAAGGCACTATTTCTATTGCTGGCAGAACGGAGTCTTTGGGCAGCCGAAAAGAGACATTTAAATCTTTCACGGTGGACGATCTTTCTTTAACAGGTATTATTCCATTTGAGACTACTTACAAAGCCGGGGTGAAGTTTGAAGTGGTAACAGGAACTGTAACTTCCATACCCGAAAGTATGTCGATTACTAAAAAGGTCGTTACTACAGAATATTATAATTTGAACGGAATGAAAATACAAGCTCCGGTAGAGGGCGTCAATATTGTTCGTAAGGTTTACGAGGATGGGACGGTAACGGCACAAAAGGTTCTGATAAAATAAGTTTCTATAAACGCATGAAATTTTGAATCCGTGATTCTTCTCTTAATGAGCGTTTTTTTGAAAGCCCTATCTGTTGATTATTGAAAAAAGAAGTGACAGATGGGGTTATATTTGTTCCTTTATAAAGGGAGGAATGTTTGTCTTTTTACTCTTTTTGACGGATGTCTCTTTTAACAATGTTAATCGCTTTTTCAAAGTATCGCTTTCTTCTAACGGATAATGAGTCTAAAGAGTTGATATGGGAAGAGGGCGATACGATGTATTACAAAGAAGGAGTCACCGATCCGGATTATTGCGTTTTAAGGTTTACGACAACCAGTGGGAGGTACTACAGCAGTTTTAAATCAGAAAACTTTGCTGTTGAGTAGTCTGGCGGTTTATACTGTTTTTATCGGTGGATGAATAGAACTTATAGGTATGTTATTTGAGTTCGGTTTAGTACTTCATAAATAGAGAAACTGTGTCAACAAAGTATATTATTCATATCTTCTATTGACACAGTTGTACTGATATGTTTGGAGAGAGAAGAGAATTATGCCCCTGCTACACGTGGCATTAACACAGGTTCTGCTTTCATTCTCGATTGCAATGCTTTAAGCAGTAATTCTGTTTTTATGTCCTTGTATTTTTTGTCATTCCAAAGGTTTATTAATTCGTTTGGATCATTTTTCAGATCAAACAATTCTCCTTCGTTACTATTCATATCGAAAGCCAGCTTATAATGTTTGTCTATATAAGTACAAACATAGAATTTCGTCATTTGGAAACGGTTTTCCACAATTACATGATCCCGAATTTCCTTTTTATTTCCCATAAATACATCTGTTTGATCTATGCCTGTCATGCATCTGGGAATTTTTTTGCCTGCCATTCCTAAGATAGTAGGTGCAATATCTACTAATGAGATAAGCGCCTGGCTTCGTACACCTTGTGGTATTTTACCTTTATAGGAAGCTATAAATGGTATTTTGACTGCATCTTCGTAATCGAATACTCCTTTACCTACTAAACCGTGATGTCCGATAAATGCCCCATGATCTGTAGTGAATATGATTAAAGTATTGTCTATTTGTCCGTTTTCTTCCAGATGGTCCAGTATTTTTCCTATATAGTGATCCATCATGGAAACCATTCCATAATAAATCGCTTTGTTTTGCTGGAGTTTTTCTTTTGTCCATCGATGCTGTGCAATGCCATGTACCGGATAAGACGGGTCACCTTCCGCCCAAATAGATTTGTCCGGATTCTCTTCCCGGGTCACCCTATAATGGAGTGGCATGTCAGAGATGTCGTCATTTACAGTTTCTGGAATATCCATATCTTCTGGTTTATACATAGATGCCCAGGGCTCAGGAATTAAGTATGGGTTATGGGGATCAAAGAAACTGGCCCAAAGCATGAAAGGCTTATCTCCCTTTTTGTATTGGTCCAGAAGGGCAATGCAACGTTCTGCAATCCAAGCGTCGGTATGATATTTTTCTGGCATTTTCCACGCTCCGTATTGTCCTTTCGGGGCATTTCCTGTGGGAGTACGATACCAATCTCTCCATTTTTCTCCTACCTGATTTTGTAACCATATGGCATAATGTTGCCCTACATGAGGTTCATCGGCATGGTTCCTGGCCAATTCTACATGGTCGAATCCATAGAATGGACCATAAAACTCTTTCCAAAAGTCGAAATCTTGTAGAATCGGATACGCTTCGGCAGACGGATATTCGGCAGTTCCTCCGAGAGGTTGAAAATGGGCTTTTCCGATAAGTGCTGTTTCATATCCGCATTCGGATAAGCAATCGCCTATACATAATTCCGTTTCAGGCAGTTTTGTACCAAGAGCGTAAGCACCATGTTGACTTGGATAACGCCCTGTGATAATTGAAGCCCGTGACGGAGTGCTCACTGGATTGCAAGTGTAGGCCTTATCGAAAATGACTCCTTTGCTTGCTAATCTGTCCAGATTAGGAGTTTTACACTTAGGATCATTATATCCCATTGCCATCCAGTGATGTTGATCACTGGTAATAAGAAGTATGTTTGGAGAATTTTTCGATATTTTACAATTTTCGTATTCGCCATAGTACTTTTTATACGCTTCATTAAGTCCGGCAGACTGAGCTACAACCAATTGAGGGAGTAGTATAGTAGCATTTAAAAGCAACATTTTTTTTGTCATTAGTTATCGTTTTAATTAATTATTTTTCCATTTGATTATTACAGTCTCTTCAGGTGATATCGTAAGTTTATTCGCTGTGGAATGGGCATTTTTATTCGCAAACAAGATGGATGTTTTTCCTTTTCCTCCGACTATATCGACGGTTTGTACAGATGCGGATTTGTTGATAATAAGAGAATACATCGTTCCGTTGCTCTTAAAACTTTTCATCATGACATCTTTATAATGCTTGTCGAAGTGAGGATTGTCATTAAGTATTTTATTAGGGAGCAAACTTACGGTGAGTTTTGATAATTCGGAGAAATCCTTGGATTCACGTGCTCCTAATGCTATAGGTGAAGGAATCCAAAAGACCTTGCCTTTTCCATATTGATTGATACAAGCGATGCATTCTCCCTCCTTGTCCATTATAGGCATAGCTTTTGAAGTTTCTATTGTTCCTTTCCACAAGTGTGCAGGCAGTTTATAATTATCTTTTTCAAAATCCAGACTAAACAAGTTTTCCTTTATTTTGTACTCGATAGGATAAGATCCGAAAAGATTCTCTAACGCAAATCCACTAACCACTGTACTATGTGCTTGATAATCATAATATCCCGTTAATCCATCCGCTATTAATGTTCCTCCTTTTTCAACAAATGATTCCAGTTGTTTAATGACCTTATTGTCCAATGCTATTTGGTGAGACAGAATGATGACTTGGTCGGTATAATCATTCAAAGAGAAATCAAACTCTTTGATCTCTTTGAAATTGGCTTGGAGGCCAACTTCTGACAATGCTTCAAAATAGGATAGAGGAGAACACATGACAGCTCCAATACTCCTGCCGTTTCCATTTAGTTTTCCTCTTGTTTGGGCCGCTTCAACCCACATTGATTCGTGATTGTATAGAATTGAAATTCCACTGTTCAAAGTTTTGATGTTTGACATCATTTTTGCATTTTCTGTGATAAATTTTCCTATCGTTGCTGCAGCAATAAGTCTGTCCGATGATTTATTTTTGAAATTTATCATCGCCCATTCTCCCGCTTCCGCAGCAGTACTTCGGGCATTGAAACTCCAAAATATACCACCTTTGGCTTCTGTCGCAAAATTTATCCAAAGCCATTGTATTATCTCTTCCGCAGTAGGACAGAGGGGATTAGCTCCGCTATACAAATTGTTTCCTCCTTGAAGTTCGGTCATCAGCCAAGGTAATTCTCCGGCACCGGAGCGAATTAACTCTGCGTTTGCCGACATCGCTACAGTATATGCTTTACGGGGGAAATATCCAAAATGCCAGCTTGCATGTGCCGACCCTCCTAAACTATTTAAGAAAGTACGCCATGTAGGAAAATCATATAGTCCGGATAACTTGAACACATTATGCGGATTAACATGCAAATCATGTTGTTTGTCATAAAGTCGTACCTGGTTCGCTAACCAATTCAGATACCAATTGTGATAATCGATGATGAAGTTTTCTTTTTCAAAATTTAATACAGGATATCCCTTTTCGTTGTATTCCGAAAAATTGTGTTCTTTTTTCCAGTCCGAGAAACGTTCTTTGGTAAACGGTTCGTTAAAAGGTAAATTGGGGGTACCTGGCTCATTGATTAAGACCCATGCAGCCAAATTTTTATATTGGGAGAAATGGGATACTACGTTTTTTATATAATCTTCCACTTCTTTTTGGTGCTCGCGTGAATGTGGGAATTTGAATCCTCCCACATCAGTAAACTCTGTATCAGGAAATAAGGTAGCATATACCTTTATATGATACTTGTCCGCTGACTTAAAAGCCTCATCAAACAGTGTAAAATCGTATGTACCACTTGGGGTTTTCATATACTTTCCGAACATACGAATCCGACAAGTGGTCATATTGCTTTCCGCGAGCAATTTGAACCATTGTTCTATTTGTTCCTGAGTTTGTCCGGGTTCGATAAAAATCTGCGCTCCGACAAAAGGAGTACTTTGTTTGCTTATTCTTTCCCCATAAGAATTGATATAGGGGAATAACATCAAAAATAGAATTAAAAACGCTTTCTTTTGCATACCTTGATTGATTATAGTAATTATTTTATTTTTTGTAGGTCTGTTTTATAAATTCTGATGGAAGCATATTAAAGTATTCCTTGAATGTTTTTGTAAAATACGAATTACTGTTTATGCCCACTTGATACATTACCTCTGAAACTGTATAATCATTGTCCTTGAATAGTTCATAAGCTTTTTCCATTCTTAAATTACGTATCAACGTGGAGATTGGAATATCAGTAACAGCCTTTACTTTTCTGTATAATTGGGTTCTGCTGATATTTAATTCTTCGCAAATATTTGTTATCCCGAACTCGGAATTGCTAATATTGTCCTGGATTAAGCCAACCAGTTTTTCATAAAACTGATTACCGCCCTTATTGTAATCTGTATTTTCTATTTCATTGTCGGAATCATATTCCATCAAACTGTTTTTTCTGTATTTGATAATGTTGTTTATTTTTTGAATTAAAATCTCCATGGAAAAAGGTTTGAGAATGTAATCTTCAGCACCACAATCATATCCTAAAGCGATGTCTTGAGGCGTATCTTTGGCAGACAGCATCAAAATAGGTATGTGGTTAGTCATCATATTGCTTTTTACTGCATTGCATAGATCATATCCTGTCTTATTGCCTTCCAAAACTATATCTAAAAGAATCAGATCAGGAATGAATTGTATAATCTCATCGATTGCATCGTCAACATTGTTTTTGCAAATTACATTGAATTTTTCAGCTAAGCAAACAGTTAAATAGGCACTCATATCGAGATTGTCCTCTACGATGATTATTGTCGCTTTCGACTCTTGTTTGTTATCATTGATCTGTTCACGAGTGATAGGTGATATATTCTCTTTTTTAATAAGTTCTTTATCATCATAGTATTCTTTACTGACAGGGATTCTTACAGTGAATAACGTTTGTCCTCCATCCGGATTACTTTTTACCGAGATGCTGCCTTTATGTAGTTTTACTAATTGGTTCACCAATGAAAGACCGATTCCCATTCCTTGATTTTCTTGCCGTTTATTTTGATAATAACGCTCAAAAATGCGAGTAATATCATCCGGGGAAATACCCCATCCTGTATCTTCTACCGCAAATTCTATTTTGTCATTGACCAATGCGGCAAAAACGGTTACACGGCCTCCTTTTGAATTAAATTTTATAGCATTGGATACCAAATTGCCAATGATTTTAACCACTTTATCTTCATCCAAATACCCGATTATATCTGATGATTCACAAACTAAATGAAATTCTATTTGTTGATTTTCGGCAACAGGTCTGAATCGTTCGCAAATATCTTCAAGTAGTAATGATATATTGGTTTCTTTTACACATAAAGGTACGGCTCCCTCATCTATTTTTTGTAAATCGAGAAATTGGGATACTAAGTTATTCAGATGTTCGATGTTTTTACGCATGATACCCAACTTTGTGGTATTTACCATTCCTCCTATATCGTTTATTATATCATTAAGCGGAGTTATTATCAAAGATAATGAAGTGCGGATTTCATGTGAAATGTTGGCATGAAACTGTAGCTTGGTTTCACTTAACACTTGCTCGTGTTCTCTTTGTATATGCTCTATTTGCAAGTCCCGCTTTAGTTTGTATTGTGTAAAATAATACTTAAGTACAAGCAAGATGATCATTACTACAAATATCAGATACAATAGATAAGCCCACCAAGTATTCCAAGGAGCCTTTCCTACAGTCAGTTCAATACATCTTTCGTCAGTGTCCCAGATACCATTGATTTCTGTTGCTTTTACATGAAATTTATATTTGCCGGCATCTATATTGTTATAGCTTGCAATACGGTTGTCTGATGATGTATAGACCCAATCTTCATCAACTCCTTCTAATTTGTAAGCGTAATAGATTTTATTGGGAGAGGTATAATTGGGTGCAATGAATTCGAAAGAAAAATTATTATTCAAATATGAAATATCGATTTGATCGGCATCAATAATGTTGCATTTTAATGGTACACTGGAATTTATTTTTTGATTTGGTCTTACGGATTTATTATAAATCATAAAGCGTATGGTCTGTATTTGTGCATCGTTTCTAATATCCTTAATGTCTAATGGATTGAAATAATTAATCCCATTGATGGAACCGATGTACAAAGTTCCGTCAGAAGCCAGATATCCTGCTTCTGTTAAGCAATTGGAGCACAAGCCATCGCTGTAATAATATTCTCGGTAATGGCCTGTCTCCGGATTGTAATGTAATAAGCCTTGGCTGGTGTTTAACCAAATGGAATGATCGGAGACTTCAATCACACTTAGTATTTTATGATTGATAAGTTTCTCATGAGGAGCAACTGATATTACATCTGCTTCTAAAGATGAACAATCGAATGAGTTGATTCCTGAATCTGTCGCTACCCAGACATAATTACCGTTTTTAGAAAAACAGATGTTCCAGATATGATTACTTTTGATGGAACTGTTGGTGGTATTTATACTTTGATATTTGATTATGTCAGAAAATATATTCAAAGTGATAATGAATATCCCTTTGGATCGGGAACCTAACCAAATGCGCCCGAGTTTGTCTTTACCCAAGCAAAATATATCTTGCGTATAAGGAGCATTAAAATAATGTACAGAGACAGAAGATGTAAACAAACCTTTTATTCGGGCTAATTTTCCGGTTCCGCCAATCCATATGGTTCCTTGGTCATCTTCTGTAATTACACTTGCTGCAAGTATCTTATTATAGATATCCGTGGGAATACCACTGATTTCATTCAAATTATATAGCTTTTTCCCCTTGTAGATGTACACGTTTTTGTTAGTCAATATCCATACATTTTTCTTGGAATCTTCCATTATTGCATTGAAATTCTGTTTCGAATCTATTGGAAACTTGGTATAAACTCCGTCTTTCAGTATATATAAGCCTCCTAATTTTATGCCGATCCATAAATTGCCTGAAGAGTCTTTTGTGATGACGCGTACCAATGGGCGTATTTCTTCTTTTGGCATCAGTAGTTTATGAAATGGCAAGGGGGATAAATCAATGATGGCAACGCCATTATGGCCCGAACCTATCCATAGACAATTAGAACGGTCTATGAAAAAATTGCGAATCAAGTTTGATTGGAAGAATGTGAAATTGTTTAAATCTGTTGTTTTATTAATTTTGAAACTACCTTTTTGATAAGATTCTAAAATGTGTATGCCACTGTTTTCTGTACCGGCAATGTATATTCCGCGTTTCAGTTCTTTTATCACAGTTAGTGGAGTGCTTACATTGGTCTTTACCAATGTTCCCTCATCAATCAGGTAAATTCCCTCATCATGAAGAATAAACAATTGTGAAGAGGAGTCACAATAAATATCTCTGGCCTGCTTTATCAGTTGATTTTCATAACATCCTTTTATGTTCTGGTCGGCATCTAAATGATATATCTTATTATTTGTAAGTATCCATATACAACTTTTGTCCGGAGATAACAGAATACGTTTTATGGTGGAATGCCACAGACTTTCAATCTTTGTTTTTTCATGTACAACTTTATGCTGGCTATCTATATGCAGTAAATAAAGTCCGTCCGAGGTCCCGACCCATATTTTATGGTTGTTGTCTTCTATTAAACTTCGGCAATTTTTCCACTTTATGTCAGTAGGCACATGAAAACTATCAGTATCTTTGTTATAAAAGTTTATACAGGATGTTCCTTCTGTACCTACAATAAGGTTTCCTTTTGAATCTTCAAGTATAGCCAGTATTCTATTGTTGGATAGGGAAGTCGTATCGTTATTGATGTGGTAGTAATTCTTATAGTTGGTACCATCATATTTACATAGGCCATCGTAAGTTCCCATCCATATAAAGCCATTTTTATCTTGAACAATGGAAGTTACGGCTTGTTGCGGAAGCCCTTCATTCACGGAAATAACATGCAAACGCGACGAAAGAACATCCGTGTTAGCAGTTTGTCCATACGTACTTGTTGAGAATGCGACTAATAGAAAAATGTATAAAATGTAAATCATAATATGATTCGTTCAGGTTCCTAATCTTTTCGCAAAAATATATGTTTTCTTATTCTTATCCTATATTCCAAATTTATAATTAGCCCAATGGTGCATTCGAGCAAAAGAAAGGAACTTTAGAGCAATGGTGTAGTATATGAGATTTATACATTTGCAGCAGTTATTAATCTTATATTTATAATTCCATGAAAAAATTATTATTCGCTACCTTATTACTTTTATGTAATTTAATGGTAAATGCACAAATTAAGGTGACCGGTACCGTTTATTCTGAACAAAATCGTGAAACATTAATCGGCGCCACGATTATTATTGAAGGAACCGAAACCGGAACCATTACTGATCTTGATGGTAAATTTTCAATTGTTTGTGGTACTTTGCCTGCTAATATCAAAGTTTCTTATATGGGCATGGATTCTAAAGTCGTAACGGTTAAAAGTCAGAATGATTTGCCTTTAAAAATTTATCTGGAAGAAACACAAAATGAAATTGACGAAGTAGTGGTAATTGGTTATGGAACTGTTAAGAAAAGCGATTTGACTGGGTCTGTAACTTCCATGAAAGGCTCGGACGTTAGTAATTCTCATATGTTATCATTAGACCAGGCAATGGCCGGAAAAATGGCTGGTGTAAATATCACAAATACGAGTGGAGAACCGGGAGCCGGGATTAGTATCCAAATTCGTGGTACTGGTTCCATCAATTCGGATAGCGAACCGTTATATGTCATTGATGGTGCTCCGATATCCAAAGATGCCGGTACCGGAGTTGGCGATCCGAAAGGATTAAGTTCGGCAGTGTTTAATCCTCTGTCCTCTTTAAATCCGAATGATATTCAATCAATCGAGATTTTGAAAGATGCGTCAGCTACTGCAATATATGGTTCACGTGGAGCTAATGGTGTTGTTCTGATAACCACAAAATCCGGTATGGAAGGCAAACCTGTTGTCTCTTTTTCAACCTATGTCGGTGTTGGGAGTGTATCCAAGAAAATAGATGTACTGCAAGGGGAAGATTATTTGAATTATATGAAATATGAACGTGAAGATCTGGATTATATAGCAAAATATGATTCTTTGCAAAACACTCCGTTCTATGATTGGCAAGATTATCTTTTTAAAAATTCTATTACTCAGGATTATAATATAGGTATACGGGGAGGAACAAAGACAACGAAATATTCAATGAGTGCTGCTTATACCGATCAGTCCGGATTGGTGGAAAATTCTGGATTTGACAGATTTACAATCCGCTCAAGAATAGACCAAAATATCGGGAAGAGAGCCAAGACGGGTGTTAATATCAATTTTTCGAAGACTTCTCAGGATGGTGTGCCTTCCGGTGGTTCTAAAGATACAGGAGCGGATGTCTTTCAGCAGGTTTTAAGTTACCGTCCGGCAAATGTCCGTTTTAATAGTTCTGATTTTGATTGGGATGGAGAATTGACAGGTGATTATAATCTTCAAACGAATCCTTATGATTATGTAACTACCGTACAGAATAGACTAAGTAGTGTGAGAACGACTGCTAACGCTTATATACAATATGATGTTATAAAAGATTTGCGGTTTAAAACTTCTTATAATGTTGATATGGTTAATACCAACAAAGAGATTTTTTATGGTCCCTCTATTGCAGCTGGTGCTTCTGTGAACGGTCGTGGAGTGAACTCTTGGGCAAAACGCTTTAATTGGTCTTGGGAAAACATACTGACTTATAACAAAGTATTTAAGAAGCATCATAGTCTCAATGCAATGGTGGGTTATACAATGGAAAAGAATAGTAGCAGGAATTTTTCTATTGAAACTACTGATTATCCAGCCGCTTATTCTGACTTGACAGGTGGCAATGTAGGGCTTGGATTGAATATAATGGCACCTAACGTTAAGGAATATGCCAGTACATTGCTCTCTTATCTGGGGCGTGTGAACTATTCTTATAAAAGTAAATACTTGTTTACGGCAAGTTTCCGTGCAGACGGTTCAAGTAAGTTTCCTAAAGGAAATAAGTTTTCCTATTTTCCTTCAGCTGCTATAGCTTGGAATATTCATCGTGAAAAGTTTATGCAATCCTTAAAAACAATTGATGAATTAAAGTTAAGATTCAGTTATGGGCGTACCGGTAATCAGGGAATACCTGCATATAGCAGTTTGTCCACTTATTCGAATGTGTATTATTCATTTAATGAAAGTGGTGGCATAAGACCTTCTTCTACATTAAAACCCGGTATTGCAGTGAGTTCTATAGCTAATCCTGATTTGACATGGGAAACAACTGAACAATATAATGTCGGATTTGATATGGCATTGTTCAATAATAGGTTATCGCTATCCGTAGATGCCTACTATAAAAAGACTTTTGATTTATTACTTGATAAACCTTTGGATTACACGACCGGTTTTAGCACCATGATGTATAACTCTGGTAGTTTGGAAAATAAGGGAATTGAATTTGTTGTGAATACTGTTAATATCTCCAACAAGGATTTCTCTTGGACTTCTTCTTTGAATATGTCTTTTAACAGGAATAAAATTCTTGATTTAGGAGAGAATTCAGCTTTGACATTCAATGCGGGTAATATTTATAACGAAGCCTTTATTCTTAAACCGGGTCAGGCAGTAGGAACAATGTATGGGTTTGTCTATGATGGAGTTTATCAGTACAAGGATTATAAGAATTTCTATAAAAACAATGATCCATCGCAAGGATTATTGTCAATCGAACAATGTCGGGAGATTTATAATCGCGCCAAGAATGGTGAAGAGAAATTGGTGCTTATGGACGGACAACCTAAATATGCAGGGGATGTTCCATTGCCGGGAAGTGCAAAATTTAAAGATGTAGTGGGTGATGATAATAACATTACTACAGATGATAGAACTTACATCGGAAACAGCGAACCTAAATTTACAGGTGGATTTGTTAATAAATTCAATTATAAAGGATTTGATCTGAATATTTTCTTGTCGTTCTCATATGGTGGTAAATTATTTGTGACCAATTATTATCCGGTTTGTGGCTATAATAATCGTAATATACTGCAAAGTATTTATGATGAGGCGTGGAGACCATATAGAGATTCAAACGAATGGCCGGATTATACCATAGACTCATACAAAAACTTATCATCGAGTTTGTTTGTAGAAAACGGTTCCTATCTTAAGATTAAAGATATTACTTTAGGTTATACCTTGCCAACGTCATGGCTTGAAAAAGCAAAGATAAGCAGAGCTCGTATCTATCTGACAGGCCAAAACTTATTCACATTTACAAAATTTAAGTGGTATGATCCCGAAGTCGCTTCTAATAACCCGATTACGGGCGGTATGTACCGTTTTGTTTATCCGAGTTCAAGAACCATTATTACAGGTCTTTCTATTGATTTTTAAACAACCCTAAATAAATACAAGATGAAAAATATATATAAATCATTACTGTTTGCTGTAACTCTTACAGTGACTTCATGCGAGATTAATTTTCTGGACGAGAAAATGACGACACAGTTAGGTGGAGATCAAGTTTATACGAAAGTTAGTGATTATGAAATGGCATTGATTGGTATTTATGATATGCTCGGTACACGTAACTTGCCAACATTAGGCAATGAAATTACCAATTATTTAACCAATTATAATGCCGGGTTACCTTTGCTTAACGAGCTGGCGACCGATGAAATGGGGGCCATTACTGCCGGTGCTTCCAAACAATTGATGCTCGAAGAATTGGATAAATGCAAACCGACTCCTCAAAATGGTATCATTAAGTCTTTCTATGCCGGTCAATATGCCATGATTAATAGGGCAAATGATTTAATTTTTAATGCGGAAAAGTCTGGTATTGAAAGTGTTATTGTCAATCGTTGCGTTGCCGAAGCTAAATTTCTGCGTGCTCTCTGCTATTACAACTTGACTTCTGTCTTTGGCGGATGTGTGCTTACTACATTGCCAGGGTCGGAACGAGTAGGTGAAAACATGCCGCGATCATCTACAGAAGCGGTATACAAACAAATATTCCAAGATTTGATAGATGCTTATTCTGTACTACCTGTCAGTTTTGCGGCAGAGAAAGAGATGGGACGTGCTACCAGAATTGCGGCTGCGGCTCTTTTGGCACGGGCAAGCTTAACTGCTGCTACGATGGGGAAATATGCTCACATTTCTCCGGATATGGCTTTGGAGGATGGAATAAACTCATATGAATGGGCTAAAAACAAATTTGCCGAATTAATTAGCCAAGCAAAAGACTATGCACAGAAAGTAATAGATGAGGGATATGGAGGTAATGAAGAGGTACTGTTATCTATGCCTTATACAGATAGTTTTTATCCTTCGGAAAATACTCCCGAAGTTATTTTTGATGTGCAGTTTAAGGATGCTTTATCACAAGAAGAAGGGGGTTGGGTAGGTCAAATATATGGTCCCGGTTCATGGAACTGGGTACTTCCGACAGGCAATGTGGCCAACACTTATATGCCTTATGGAGGAGCTACCATTGCTGATAATTTTCCCAGTAAGCCCACGAAGGAGACGTGTGATATGAGAAAATACAAGAATATAACCAATTTTCAGTATAAAGGCGATGGAACCTTATGGCCTCCTACGGCGGCAAATAAAACTTATAATTTGGGGAAATTTGCGATGGAGAAAAAGCCTGATTATCCTAAACAACGTACACCGATCAATTATGTAGTACTTCGTTTGGCAGAGATGTACTTGGTTTTAGCGGAAATAGAAGCAGAACAGAATGGCGGACCTACTGACAGAGCTTTACGTTTACTAAATTATGTCAGACGCCGTTCGGCTAATGAGACTATTTTACCGGAAATAACGAAAGAGAATATGGCTGATCCTTCCATCGTAAAACCGATAACAGGTATTACTCCAAAAGACAAGTTGGAAGAGTTCAGAATGGTACTTATGCAGGAACGAATGTTGGAATTTTTAGGAGAAAGCCTGCGCAGGGTCGATTTGATTCGTTCTGGTTGGATGAAAGAGTATCTGGAATATACCAATGTGGAAGATTATGATAAAAATAAATATATATATAAGAGAAGGCAATTTGAAGATTATTCGATTTTTCTTCCGATTCCTTCAAGGGAAATTACAATTACTAATAATGTCATAAAGCAGAATTTTGGATATGGTAATTAAAACTTTAAAAATGATGGTTTCACTTGTTACAAGTGGAACCGTCATACTTCCGTCGGTCGCTCAAGAGACGGCTTCTAATAAAATTGAAGGTAATCCCAATATTTTATTAATCATGGTGGATGATTTGGGATTGGGCGATTTGTCGTGCCAATATGCTAAAGATGTACAGACTCCGAATATTGATCGGTTGTTTCATCAAGGCGTTCGTATGGACAACTTTTATGCAAATTCATCCGTATCTTCTCCCAGTAGGGCCGGGCTATTGACCGGTTGTTTTCCGGATATGGTCGGAGTACCGGGAGTAATCAGAACTGACCCTAAAGGGAGTTGGGGCTATCTTTCTCCGGATGCTACACTCCTTCCCGAAATGATGAAAAAAGCCGGTTATCAAACTGCAATTATCGGTAAATGGCATTTGGGACTTGAGAGTCCTAATTTGCCCAATGAAAGAGGTTTTGATTTCTTCCATGGTTTCTTGGGAGACATGATGGATGATTACAATACGCACTTGCGTAGAGGTTTCAATTATATGCGACTTAATACTGAAGAAATCGATCCTCAGGGACATGCCACGGATTTGTTTACTGACTGGGCGTCCGATTATATATTTGAAGCGGGAAAGCAAGATAAACCATTTTTCCTATATCTGGCATATAATGCACCTCATTCACCGTTGCAACCACCTGTGGAATGGGAAAAAAAGGTTCGTAAACGCCATCCGAATATTTCTGAAACTCGTGGAAAGTTGGTTGCTCTCATTGAGCATATGGATGACGGAGTAGGTAGAGTACTCAACTCTTTAGAGAAAAGCGGACAGTTGGATAACACTCTTATTATTTTTTGTTCGGATAATGGGGGAGATCGGAAATCGGAAGCAAATAACGGCCCTGTAAGAGGAGACAAGGGTGATATGTATGATGGGGGGATAAAAGTGGCTTGTTCTCTATATTGGAAAGGTCATTTGGAACATAGAAGGGTTAATAATTTGGTGATGATGTCGGATATATTCCCTACCCTATGTGATTTAGTTCAACTTCCTGTAAATCACCGGATAGACGGGATATCAGTACTCCCCTTATTGCGTAACCAAGAACAAGTAACCGATGATCGCTATCTGTTTTGGGTACGGCGTGAACACGGTGATATAGGTGGGAAAACTCAAAATGCTGTTAGATACAAAGAATATAAATTACTGCAGAACAGACCTTTTGAACCCTTACAGTATTTCAATATGAAACAGGATTCCAAAGAATCTCAACCCTTAGAGAAAGATGCCGTATATTCTAAATTGTATAAAGCAATGGTTGAGCATTATAGAATATCGGGAGCAATACCTTGGCAAAAACCTTTAACTGAATGAAATCAATGAAGAAGATAAACAAAATTGTATATTACTTGCTGATAGCTTCAGTGAATGTCTTACTTGCTGAAGCTCAGAATTTTACTATCGATTTAAATAAGAAATTCTGTGCTAAAGAGGGAATTGTTGAAGTTGAATTTAGTGGTGAAAATCCGGATAGTTTGGGCGTATTAAGATATTATCAACTTAATTTACCTAACTATGATAAGGCTGTTTATTATGCACAAGATACTTATTATGATTATTGGCAGGTAAACGGAAACAGAGTACTTCCTTGGGTATTTACACCGAATACCATCGGAGATTTGTTTGTGAAACCCGCTTATGGGGTAGACGATCAACAAAACTTGGCATTTAAAAATGCCGGGTTTAAAAATAGGACCAGATATGTATCAAGAAGTGGTTGTTTCATGCAAACTTCACTCAAAGACGGTAGTATACTTGCGTTATTGCCATTGGCGAATTCTGAAACAATATCTGATTTATATGTGACTGATGATGGAAAATTGATTTTGCGTGTAGCAAATTATGGAACACAGTCGGTTTCGGGGAAAGTGCCTGTATTGGCATGGAGCTTTGGAAGTAATACCAATGAAGCATCTTATTTGCTTTTTAGCCGATTACTAAAACATGACGAATATAAAAAGACCATGCGTTTGCGGTATCAGAAAGATTATCCTGAAATGTTTAAGTACTTAGGGTGGTGTACTTGGGAACAATATAAGAAAGATATCAATTCGGAGCTACTTAAAGATGAAATTACAAAGTTGAAAACTATTGATTTGCCAATCCGCTATGCTATCATTGATGATGGACATCTTTCTTCACGTTCTGTCAAAAATATAAAGAACCAGTTGACCGGTTTTCTTCCTAATGATAAATTTCCTCAAGGATTTTCTCCTTTACTCTCACTTCGTGAGCCGGATGGTTTGAAATGGATGGGGTTATGGCAGAATTTCAATGGGTATTGGGGAGGTTTTTCCCCCGTAAATAATTTCGGAAATGAAATCAATCAATGTTTGCAGACAATTGAAAAGACCGGTTATACGATGCCGCGAATCGATTCAATGTGTATTTCTAAAGTATATCATGCATTTTTGGGACAATCGGCATCCGATGGCTTTGATTTTCTGAAAGTAGATTGGCAAGCTGCTAATTTATACATGCAACGATATAGCGTGAATGCGGCAAAAGGTGCTTTTTTAGCATCAAGGATTGTAGATGACATTGCCAATCGTTATTTTTCTAATGGACTTATCAATTGCATGGCTATGAATAATGCGGTTTTACAAAATACTTATCATACAAATGTCACAAGAACCAGTATTGATTATAAACTGAATAATATGTTTATGGCCAAAGAACATTTGTTGCAATCTTACCATAATGCTCTTTATATGTGTCCTACAGTGTGGGGAGATCATGATATGTTTCACTCTTCTGATAAAGTATGTGGTGATATAATGGCTCTGTCCAAGGCCGTGTCTGGCGGACCGGTTTATTTATCGGATGCTCCTGATCAGATCTCTTTTTCTAAAGTGTCACCTTTATGTTATGATGATGGCTTGATAATACGTCCTTTGGCACCTGCTACAGTTATGGAACGTTCGGTATTTACAGCTCCTTTGATTGAACAAGTGCCTTATTATGTTTCTGCACCATTGGAGAATGGAGCTGCTGCAGTTACAATTTATGTGTGGATTCTGTGACAGTTTCGGGCACGATCGATTCTTCTGATTATTCCATGACAGGAACTTTATTACAACCCTATTCCGGAAAATGGAAGTTACCCGAAGAAGGACTTTTTTTGTATGATTATGATGCGCATACAGGATATCCTATCGGTAAAAACAAACATAAATTTCAAATATCAGGATTTGATGATAAATTATATTTCTTTATACCAATATATAAAGGATGGGCGGTAATTGGTCGGTTATAATTATGGATGTAAACGGACTTACTTACACAATGTCAGCTACTGTATCTGATATCAAATATAAAAGAAACTCTTTAGAACTGACATTACCTGAGGCTGGTTTTTTTGATTTTTGGATGAAAGAGGGTACCCCTTATGCAGAAAATATTACTTTTACCTCATTGGGAAATGGAATTTGGAGAGCGAATGCCGAGCATATTTTAAATAATAGAATAATAATATTAAAAAAGTAATAGAATGATGAAAAATTTATTATCAATAAGTTCTTGTGTTGCACTTGCCGGATTGACATCCTGTGCAGGAGGTTCAACTTCCGAAAAGCAGATAACTCCTAATATCATATATATTTTAGCCGATGATTTAGGATATGGGGATATTGGCATTTTGGGTCAAAAAATTATCAAAACACCTAATATTGACAAGCTGGCTTCTGATGGTATGATTTTTACTAACCACTATTCAGGAGCACCGGTTTCCGGACCATCCAGATGTATACTGATGACCGGAAAACATTCGGGACATAGCAGCATTCGTGGTAATAAAAGTATTGCCGGAGTGGGAGTGGCTCCTATCAACAATAATGATATTACTCTGCCGGAAGCTATCAAGAATCAGACGAATTATGTCACAGGTATGTGTGGACGTTGGCATTTAGGAGGTGAACTGACCAATCAAACTCCCTATCATCGTGGTTTTGATTATCATTTTGGTAAATTGAGTGCAGATTTTCCAAATCATTATGGGGTATTTATAGATTCTTTGTGGGACCAGAATGGAATACATATACCCTATGATAAGTATTCCAAAAAGAATATTGAGCCTATGTATGAAAATGGGAAATATTATAATCTTACTGAAGAAGAAAATAGTCATCGGCCAATCAATATGGATAGGTTGGTGACTGATAAAGCCAAGAATTTCATAAAGAGTAATAAAAATAATCCGTTCTTTTTATATGTGGCTTATTCTCTGATGCATGCTCCGATGGAATATCATGCTGATATGCCGATAGAGGCGAATGATTGGCCCAAAGAGGAAAGGGCTTTCGCTTCTATGTTGATGAGCCTTGATAAATATGTTGGGGAAATAGTAGCTCAGGTGGATGAACTTGGTTTAGGTGAGAATACGTTAATTGTATTTACCAGTGATAATGGGGCACATAATGAAGGTGGGCATGATTATCGCTTCTTCCACTCGACTGGTGACTATAGAGGATTTAAACGTGATTTGTACGATGGAGGAATGCATACCCCTATGCTCGTACGCTGGACAGGAACTATTCCAGAGGGATCGCAGACGAATCTTTTGTCCGCTTTTTGGGATGTCATGCCTACTATTTGTGAATTGGCTGGTGCTCCTATTCCGGAACAAACAGATGGAATTTCTTTCGCTCCGACATTGTGTGGTAAAACTCAGGAAAAAGTTCATGATTATTTATATTGGGAATTTAACGAACGTTCGGAACGTGTAAAACCGAGACATGAATATAAACAGGCTGTGGTATTTGATAATTGGAAAGTTGTTAAATATATTGATGCTGATAAGATTGAAGTGTACCAATTGGACAAAGACCGTTCGGAATCTAATGATGTGGCCAAAGAGCAACCTGAAATAATCGAGAAAGCTTTACGTTATATGGAAGAGTCTCATCAACAAAATCCTATATTTCCATTGACTAAAGAAGAACGGAATATCAATTAAAAGAAGAGGCCATGAAAAAGACAATATTTGCATTAATTATTTGCCTATGTTGCTTAAGTAGCGTTTTTGCATCCAAGTACAGTAATACTCCTGCTGGAATGATTTATTTTGCCAGCCATGGTTATGTTGAGAATAATGAAGCTTTAAACAATCCATATATTATTGGGGGATTGTATACTATGCATTGGTCTGTAATAGAGCCGGAGCAAGGCAAGTATAATTGGAAAGAGGTGGATGATTTTGTGAAGCGCTGGACAAAGGCTGGGAAAAAGGTCGCTTTGCGTATTATGTGGTCCAGTAGTGGCTATTGGAGAAATCCAGTGGCTGGAAAGCCTACTCCGGCATGGGTATGGAAAGCTGGTGCCAAGTATGCTTATCATAAAGAGAGTAATACTGAATTAGCTTTGTTTTGGGATCCGATATTTAGAGAACATGCCATGAATTTTATGAAAGCTGTCAACAAACACTTTAAAAATAATAAGGAGATACTCTTTATCGATGTTACTCCAGGAGCAGAAACAAATCCATATCGTTTTGGAACAATCAATAGAAAAGATCCTCAATTTAAAGAATCTTTTTCAAAAGTTCCGGCCAGTGATGGCCGGACTTACACAGAAGATTTGTGGACAGAAACAATTAAAAACTGGATAAAGCAAACTGCCAAAGTAATGACTGATATCCCTTGCTTGGTAACGTTGAATCAAGGAAGCCTTTTTGGACGGAATAATTTTCCGGTTTTCGGTCAAACAGCCGTGGATAATGGCATGTATGTCGGCCAAAACGGCATACACGAAAACAGCTATCAGGGAAATGATGCACTAAGAACTAAATTATTTAACCAATGGAAGAATAAGACTAAATTATTCTTTGAGATGGTTCATGCTGCAGAAACGCAAAACACAGGTTCTATGCAAGGAGTTATTGAAGCTGCCAAGCGCATAGATTGTGACTATTTGAATGTGTATCCTCAAGATGTACTTAAATCAACTGTCGGAACCTCCTGCTATAATGCAAAATGGGATGAGGCTCTAAAAAATGGTTATAATTATTTCTCATCTAAAGCGAAAGACAAATGATAAGAATAATCCTTTTTTTATTATGTGTTGTTGTGGGGAGTGTTTCATGTACCGGAAATACACCACCAAAGACTTCTCCTTCTATTAAGAATCAGACAAATACGGATGGGGGACTGATCTATTTTGCATCGAAACAACATCGAGACGATTTGGCTATACAAAATCCTTATATTATGGGGGCGCTCTATACTATTTATTGGAGTGAATTGGAAAAGAGTAAAGGAGAATATGATTGGAGCGAGTTGGATGAATTTTTCAAGAAATGGTCGGCCGGAGGTAAAAAAGTGGCTATACGAGTGATATGGATATCTACAGGACTGTGGCCACATGAAGTGGCGCGTCATCCATCTCCAGATTGGCTTTGGAAGGAGGGGGCCAAGTATTATTATGATGAAAAGACTCAAACGGAGATACCGTTATTTTGGGATCCTATATATAATAAGCATGCTCTTCGTCTAATGCAAGCTATTTATGACCGTTATGGGAAAGATCCGGATTTGTTATTTGTATCGGCAACACCTGGATATGAAACATTTCCTTGTCATCCCAAGACCGGTAGTGTAAGCACTAATTTCTTTGAAGATTTTTCAAAAGTCAAAGATAGTCAAGGACGGGCTTATTCACCGGAATTATGGAAAAGTACTGTCAAAGATTGGATATCATCCATTTCTGCTATGTATAGTGATGTGCTTACTTTTGTTTCACTTAATCGAGGGGGACTGTTTCCTGAAGAAGATTATTTTCAACTATTTGGTGAATATTCTGTAGAGTGTCATGCGATGGTTGGGCAGAATGGAATAAAAGCTTCGAGTTACCAGAATCAAAATGGTGGACGTTATAAGTTATTTAGGGAATGGAAGCAGCAAGTTCCTGTTTTTCAAGAGATGGCATTGGCTTCTGGTAATATAGAAAGACAGGTCGGCTCCTTAATGGGAGTGATGGAAGCGGCAGTAAGAATAAACACAGACTATTTGAATGTTTATGCCGTCGACGTTCTTAAAGGAACAAAAGGATATAAAGATTATGATCCGTCCTATGAACGAGCACTTAAGTTTGGATATGAAAAATTACAATTAAAGAAATGACAATTATGCAGATAAGAAGTGTTTATCTATTACTGGCTCTTATATTTTGCTTTTTTCTAAGCGTGAACGCTCAAAAAACGGATTATAACAAGGGGCTGCTTTATTTTGCCAGCTATGAAAGTTCTGAAGATGATTTGGTAAAAAAGAATCCATATATCATTGGGGCTGTCAGAACTATAAAATGGGCAAATATAGAGAAAAAGGATGGTGTATATGATTGGAGTTCGATAGACCGGTTTATAGAATCGTGGGCGAAATATAAAAAGAAAGTAGTATTGAGGATGCAGTGGGTAACAAGTGGCTACTGGAAAGATCCGATGTCTAAAACACCGACTCCCGGATGGGTTTGGGAGAAAGGGGCTAAATATGCGTTTCATGCTCCCAGCCAGACGGAAATTCCGTTATTTTGGGATCCGATATACCAACATTATGCTTTACGATTTTTATCTAAAATAGCAGAGCGATACGATAATAATCCCAATATTCTCTTTATTGACATCACTCCGGGAGCTGAAACTAATCCATACCGTTTTCGTTCTATTAACAAAAAGGATCCGGGTTTTAAAAAGGTGTTCATGAATATCGAGTCGAGCAACGGATGTAAGTACAGTGAGGATTTGTGGAAAGAGACTATTTTAGAATGGTTACCTAAAGCTTCTGGTCTATTTAAAAAATTACCGACTGAAGTGGCATTAAATAAGGGCTCTTTATTTGATAATAATAATTTTGAGCTGTTTGGAAATCGGGCTGTTGAATGCGGAATGTATATTGGACAAAATGGACTTTCGGGCAATCGATACTCCGAAAAGGAATCCGCTAAGGTACAGCTACTGTCATCGTGGGCAAAAAAAACAAAAATCTTTTTTGAGATGGTCGGTGCGACATCCAAAGATGTAGGATCCCTTAAAGAAGTAATGGATGCCGCATTTCGTGGAAAATGTTCTTATTTGAATGTCTATGCCAAAGACGTTTTAAAAGGTACTAAGGGATTTCCTGAATATGATAATACCTATGAGGAAGCTCTTGAATATGGAAACTCTTTATTAAAGGAATCTTATTAACATGAACGAGCAATGAATAAATTTTTAACTTTGGCAGCCACTTCATTGGCTGTATTGCAAATGCAAGTTGTGGCGCAGGAAACACGCCCTAATATTATATATATTATGTCTGATGATCACGCTTTACAGGCTATAAGTGCTTATGGAAGCAGGCTGGCTAAAGTATTACCAACACCTAATCTCGATAGAATTGCAAATGAAGGGATTCGCATGGACAATTGTTGCGTTACCAATTCTATCAGTGCTCCGAGCCGGGCTTGTATCATGACTGGTCAATATAGTCATAAAAATGGTGTATATACATTGGATGACGGTTTGTTACCAACGCATGACAATTTTGCTAAAGAGATGCAAAAAGGTGGATATCAGACAGCTATTATCGGGAAGTGGCATCTGAAATACGAACCTGCAGGTTTTGATTACTATAATGTATTACCTGGACAAGGCCGTTACAAGAATCCTGTTTTGATTTCCAAAGAAGAGCGAAAAGGAAACACATGCCCCTTTGATAAAACTCCCGGAAAAATCTATCAAGGACATTCTACGGATGTGATAGCGTCTCAGGCTATAAATTGGATGAAAGAACATAAGGATGATAATCAGCCATTTATGTTGATGTGTCATTTCAAGGCCCCTCATAGAAGTTGGGAATACGCAGAACGTTTTTCAGATTTATTGAAAGATGTGGAAATTCCGGAACCGGAAAATATGTTTGATACTTATGAAGGAAGGGCTTATTACACTAAGTTACAGACAATGAGTTTGGAAGACATGAACGAAAAGGACATGAAATGTGAATTACCGGCTAACTTGTCAAGAGATGAATTTCGAAAATGGGCATATCAACGTTATATGAAAGATTATTTACGGTGTATAGCAGGAATTGATGAGAATGTTGGGCGTATTTTGAAATTCTTAGACGAGAACGGACTTGCTCAAAATACCGTTATTGTTTATACTTCAGATCAGGGTTTCTATTTAGGAGAACATGGATGGTTTGATAAACGATATATGCAAAAAGAGAGTTTAAATATGCCGTTGTTAATACGTTATCCTAATGAGATAAAGCCGGGTAGTACAAACAAAAGTATCATTATCAATGCCGATTTTGCTCCTACTTTATTGGACTATGCAGGAATTTCAAAACCGAGTTATATGCAGGGTGAAAGTTTCAGAAGTATCTTGAAAAACGGAAAAAAGCCTAAAGGATGGCGTGATGCAATGTATTACCGATACTGGATGCATGGTGACCAACATCATCATACTGTAGCACATTATGGTATTTGTACTGAACGGTATAAACTTATTTATTATTATGGTAAGACATTGAACAAGAAAGGAACTCATGAAATGCCTTATACTCCTGATTGGGAACTTTTTGATATGAAACGCGATCCGCAAGAGATGAGAAACTTCTATAATGATAAACGTTATCGGAAAGTAGTCGCTGACTTAAAGGAGAAGCTATATCAATTGAAAAGTGCTTATCAAGATAATGAATAATATAAATCGATGAAAATGAAGAAATTATTTTTAATATTTTATCTTGTATCTTGCACATTGGCTCATGCACAGGTAGTAAAGAATAATTTGTCAATAAATACGGAGAATACCTGTATGGTATTTTCCGTTACCACTGACGATGAGGTGATTTACAGGTACTATGGTAATAAGCTCCGAAACTTGGATGCCTTTTCTTACGAGTTGCGCAAGAATCCTCATCAGCCATTTCCATCTTTATATCCTACATTTGGAGGGACTACTTCTATAAATCCTGCACTTAAGCTCACTCATGGGGATGGAATAATGGCATCTGAATTGAAATTTTCCGGTATTCGGACAATTCCTGTTAGTTCGGATGTTGTCGAAACTATAATTGAGTTAAAGGATAAATTATATGATATAAATGTCTCTCTTCATTTTAAGGCATATCAAAAAGAAGATATTATAACTCAATATGTCACGATAAAGCATCACGAGAATAAAAATATAAAAATTGAAAATATTGCTTCCGGCTATCTAAATCTTCATGCGGATCATTATTATCTAAGTCATTTTGCCGGTGCCTGGGCCAATGAGATGTTATTAGAAGAAGAATTATTAACCCATGGGATTAAATCCATAGAGAGCACTAAAGGAGTACGAACGGCACAGACTGAAAATTCGTCTTTTTTAATTAGCATAGATAAAAAGGCAGATGAGTATTCGGGTGAGGTGTATGCTGGTGCATTGGCATGGTCTGGGAATTATAAACTGTCTTTTCAAGTATCGGAAACCGGAAATTTGGATATAGTTGTAGGTATGAATCCATTTGCTTCCTCATTTATTTTAGAACCGGGGGAAGAAATTAAGACTCCTGAAATAATATGGTCTTATAGTTCTACTGGTAAAAATCGTATTTCCCGGAATTTTCATAATTGGAGTAGGCGTTATGCATTAGCACATGGTGACGATCTGCGTCCCATTGTTTTGAATAGTTGGGAAGGTGTATACATGAATTTTGATGAAAAGGACATTTTATCTTTAATAGATGATGCTGCGAGTTTTGGGGTGGAGTTGTTTGTACTGGATGACGGTTGGTTTGGTGATAAATATCCACGGGATAAAGCTGATTCGGGATTGGGAGACTGGGTGGTAAATAAAAAGAAGTTACCTCATGGTATCGGTTATTTAGCTGATTATGCAGTTAATAAAGGTGTGCGGTTTGGAATTTGGATTGAACCAGAGATGGTGAACCCACGTAGTGTATTAGCAGAAAAGCATCCGGAGTGGATAGTGAAAACAGACAAATATACTCCTTATGTGGAAAGAAATCAATGGCTTTTAGATCTAAGTAATCCTGATGTTCAACATTTTGTAGAAGAAACTTTTGATAAAGTCGTATCGATGTCACCTAACATTTCTTATATAAAATGGGATGCAAACAGGCATGCAAACAATGTAGGATCTTCTTATCTTCCCTCTGATAAACAGTCTCATTTTTGGTATGAATACACGAAGGGACTTTATAAAGTTTATGAGAAAATAAGGGCTAAATATCCTGATTTATTGATTCAGCTATGTTCCTCTGGCGGAGGGCGTTTGGATTATGGTGCATTAAAGTATCATGATGAATTTTGGCCAAGTGATAACACAAATGCAGTTAATCGTATTTATATTCAGCACGGTAAAAGCCATTTTTTTCCTGCTATAGCTACTGCATCACATATTTCTTCAAGTCCCAATCATCAAACTGGAATGTCGTTGCCTTTGAAATTCAGAGTCGATGTAGCTATGTCGGGGCGTCTGGGTATGGAGCTGCAACCTCGTGATATTATAGGGAAGGACGTTGATTTTGTAAAACAATCTATTGATACCTATAAAGATATTCGCCCGATAATACAACATGGTGATTTATTCAGATTGTCGTCACCCTATGACAGTAAAAAATGGGCATCATTAATGTATGTGTCTCCTGCAAAAGACAGGGCTGTTTATTTTGTTTACAGTTTGGGCTATCATGTTAGAAATGAATTCTATTGTAAGAGTCTGAAAGGTTTAATGCCACATAAAAAATACAAGGTTAAAGAACTTAATAAACTCAGTAAATCTTCTTGTTTTGCCGATGGTAAAATTTTCACAGGAGAGTATTTAATGAATGTCGGAATTCCATTTAGTATTTCAAAACCGTATGAAAGTGGGGTTCTATTGCTGGAAGAGGTAAAATGATATTTATATATCATTCCGCCTCATTTGAAAATTTGTATTTGTAAAAATATTATTCTAATACTGTCATAGATGACTATGAATAAACATTTATCTTTGATTTTTTCTTTATTTCCGATTAGCTGTGTTGTTGGACAAAATATTACTCATGCGACATCAATGCGTCCTAATATAGTCTATATTTTAGCGGACGATTTAGGAATTGGGGATTTAGGCTGTTATGGGCAACAAATATTGAAAACTCCCAATATAGACCGATTAGCAATGAATGGTATGCGTTTTACAAACCATTATGCCGGTTCTACAGTTAGTGCACCATCCCGCTGTGCTTTGTTGACAGGTAAGGACATGGGACATGCTTATATAAGGGGAAACAAACATTTACCTGATGCTGTATCTATGGGTTACGATTTCCCTTTAGCAAGTAGTGAAAACACTGTCGCAGATTTACTTAAACAGTGCGAATATGTTACTGCATGTGTTGGAAAGTGGGGACTTGGGGGACCAAACAGTGAAGGAGATCCTCGCAAACATGGATTTGATTATTTTTTCGGATATTTAAGTCAGCGCAATGCCCATCGTTACTATCCGGATTTTTTATGGGAAAATGACAAACAACTAATGTTAAAAAATCAAGTGTATTCTCCTTATTTGATAACAGAAAAAGCATTGGATTTCATTGATCGCAATGCTTCTAAATCATTTTTCCTTTATTTTACACCTACGTTGCCACATGCAGAACTAATAGTTCCTAAAGAATCTCTACAAGAGTTTGATGGAAAATTTGATGAAATTCCATTTCATGGTAATCGCTATGCGGCGCAAGCAAAGCCACGTGCTGCTTATGCTGCCATGGTGAGTTGTTTGGATCATGCGGTAGGTGAAATTGTAGGAAAGCTAAAAGAGAAAAACATATTGGAGAATACGATTATCATTTTTTCTTCGGATAATGGTGTACATCAAGAAGGGGGACATGATCCGGAGTTTTTCAATAGCAATGGCATTTTTCGTGGAATCAAACGTGATTTGTACGAAGGGGGAATACATACTCCTTTTATTGTGCAGTGGGAAAATGTAATTGCAAAGGGGCAGACCAGTTCGCACATTTCTGCATTTTGGGATTTCCTGCCTACAGTAGCTGATATAGTAGGATGTGATAAACCTGAAAATTGTGACGGAATATCTTTTTTGCCAACATTGACTGGAAGAGGAACACAAAAGGAACATGAATATATATATCATGAAACCTATGAGCGAGAGGGTAAACAATCTATCATTAAAGATGGTTGGAAATTGGTAAGATTAAATATGAAACATCCCCAAAATATAGTAGAAGAACTGTATGATATGAACAAAGATCCGTCGGAGCAAAAAAACGTGATAGAACAGTGCCCTAAAATCGCTGATGAACTTAGGAAGTTGGCTATTTCTGTTCATCAATTCAATCCGAATTTTTCATGGTAACTTGACATCTTTCATCGGTAATGAAAAGAGCTGTATCAACTCTACCTTTGGGTTGCGATATAGCTCTTTTATGCTTATCAGTTACAATCTATAACTTTTCAGAGTGTCCATTTTTGTTTTGATACCCTCAGCTTGGAAGAATAAATATAATAATATTTTGGTTTTTCTATGCAAGGAAAGTTGTACATATATTATTTCTCTATAAGCAATTCTATTTTTAATTTATCAGATATTAAATGTTTCCATATTATAAACAACTCTCTATTGATTAATAAATTCATTTTTAATTCATCTTTTCGGTCTGTTAATGAGATTCTTAGAAAATAGATCGTTTTTGAAGCCGAAAAACTTAGTTTCTAAAATAAATCTATATATTTGTAGCATAGAGGATATCTCTCAGCAAGACTTAACTAATTATTTTATTCAATTTACGGCTATCAATCAAATATGAAATTCACTGATTCTGAACAAAAAGGAGTCGGCATGGAACTGGAACAGTACCGTACCCGGCTCGAACAGATGGTTGAAGAGAAATCTAAAGACTTAATTGCCATTCAAGAAAATCTGGAAGCGACCAATCGACGGCAGGCACTGTTCATCAAGGTGTTGCAAATACTGCAATTGGAACCGGATATACCTACGGCTATGAATATGGCGCTTGCGGAAATTGGCCGCTATACCGGTGTCGATCGTTTGGCGACATGGGAAAACCACCTTGATGGTGTTACCTATGGCTGCACCTACGAATGGTGTAACGACGGTATCGAGCCGGCTATAGACTATCTGCGAAGTATGACTATTGAGGCGGGAAAGCCTTGGTTTGATATGTTCGAAGATAATAATATTATCTGTACATCTGATATTTATTCGCTCGATCCTTTTATTACTCAGATGCTCGAAGTACAGGGTGTAAAGGCTATTGCTGTTTTTCCGCTTTCACAATTAGGCGTACACTTCGGTTTTCTTTCTTTTAACTTTTGCTGGAATAAGCAGTGGGATGAGAAAGATGTAGAATTAATGAGTCAGATATCGCAAATTGTATCTACTGCAACGAAACGTTGGCAGGTAGAAGTGTCTCTACAGCAGTCGCAACAGACGATGCAAAAAGTACTGGATAATATCAATGCCAATATTTTTGTTAGCGATTATGATACGTTGAAAGTGCTTTTTGCGAACAAGCCTTTTAGAGAAGAAGCCGGGCAGATACCGGATAAGTCGGAATGCTGGAAAATGTTGAATGCGGGGTTGGACGGCATGTGTAAGCATTGTCCGAAACCACGGTTGCTTGATGCTGACCGCAGATTTACGGGAGTCCATTTCTGGGAGGATTATAATCCGGTTACCGAACGTTGGTATACCATTCAGAGTATGGCGATTAAATGGCTCGATGGCCGATGGGCCATTATGGAATTGGCCACCGATATCACTACCCGTAAACAGGTAGAGCTGGAATTGATTCAGGCCAAAGAGAAGGCAGAAGAATCGGATA
>ERZ860388.263-NODE-263-length-46683-cov-5.358733_pt1 | contig 46683 bp, 32 predicted proteins | sample MGYA00509978_ERZ860388 | MGnify/ENA primary metagenome ERZ860388 (study PRJEB30046, sample SAMN00715225) | human gut metagenome | study: EMG produced TPA metagenomics assembly of the A metagenome-wide association study of gut microbiota in type 2...
GCATCTTGAGGGAAGCAATGGAAGAACGTGACAAGATTGTTCACGAGGCCCGTAAGCAAGCAGAGATAGCCGCACAGAAAGAACTGGATGCGGTGAAACAACAAATCCAGATAGAGAAGGATGAAGCGATCCGCGACATCCGTCGCCAGGTAGCTGTGCTTTCTGTCGATATCGCCGAGAAGGTGCTCCGCAAGAACCTTCAGGACAAAGAATCCCAGATGGGAATGATCGACCGTATGCTGGATGAAGTATTAACCCCTAATAAGAACTAAGGAAGATGGAAGTCGGAGTACTCTCAATGCGATATGCCAAAGCGATGATCGAATACGCTCAGGAGAAAGGTGTGGAGGATAGACTCTACAACGAATTCTTCACATTGTCTCACAGTTTTCGTGTCCAGCCGGAACTGCGCGAAGTGCTTGATAATCCTGTGGTGTCGGTAAAGGACAAGTTGGCGCTGATATGTACGGCTGCCGATGGTAACGGTGAATCCAGCAGAGAGTTTGTCCGTTTCATCACGCTGGTTCTGCGAAACAGGCGCGAAGGCTATTTGCAGTTCATCAGCCTGATGTATCTCGATCTTTACCGGAAACTGAAACACATCGGAGTAGGCAAACTGATTACGGCAGTCCCGGTGGACAAGGAGACAGAAAACCGGATCCGTTCCGCAGCAGCACATATTCTGCATGCCCAAATGGAACTGGATACTGTGATCGATCCCTCGATAGAGGGGGGCTTCATCTTCGATATCAATGATTATCGGCTCGATGCAAGCATTGCCACGCAGTTGAAACGAGTGAAACAACAGTTTATTGATAAGAATAGGAGAATTGTATAATGTCTGAAAATATAAGAGTAAGCGAAGTATCCGATATATTGCGCAAGCAGCTCGAAGGTATCAATACCAACGTGCAGCTCGACGAGATCGGTACGGTGCTCCAGGTAAGCGACGGAGTGGTACGTATCTACGGATTGCGGAACGCCGAAGCCAACGAATTGCTGGAGTTTGACAACGGCATCAAAGCCATTGTGATGAACCTCGAAGAGGACAACGTAGGTGCCGTTCTGCTGGGACCTACCGACAGAATCAAGGAAGGCTTTATAGTGAAACGTACCAAGCGTATCGCCTCAATCCGTGTAGGTGAAAGCATGCTGGGACGTGTCATCGACCCGCTGGGCGAACCGCTCGACGGAAAAGGGCTGATCGGCGGAGAACTGTATGAAATGCCGTTGGAACGCAAAGCGCCGGGAGTTATCTACCGCCAGCCGGTAAACCAACCGTTACAGACGGGCTTGAAAGCTGTAGACGCTATGATTCCTATCGGACGCGGACAGCGTGAGCTGATTATCGGCGACCGTCAGACTGGAAAAACTTCCATTGCGATTGATACGATTATCAATCAGCGCAATAACTTTCTGGCAGGTGACCCGGTGTACTGTATTTATGTGGCTATCGGTCAGAAAGGTTCTACCGTGGCTTCTATCGTAAATACGCTCCGTGAGTATGGAGCGATGGATTACACGATTGTCGTTGCCGCTACGGCAGGTGATCCGGCAGCGTTGCAGTATTATGCACCGTTTGCAGGAGCTGCCATCGGTGAATATTTCCGTGATACCGGCCGTCATGCGCTGGTGGTTTATGATGACCTTTCCAAGCAGGCAGTTGCTTATCGGGAAGTATCGTTGATTCTTCGTCGTCCGTCCGGACGTGAGGCATATCCGGGTGATATCTTCTACCTGCACTCACGTCTGTTGGAACGTGCGGCAAAGATCATCAAGGAAGAAGAAGTGGCACGCGAAATGAACGACCTTCCGGAGAGCCTGAAAGGTATCGTGAAAGGTGGTGGTTCACTCACGGCTCTGCCTATCATTGAGACGCAGGCAGGAGACGTTTCGGCATATATCCCGACGAACGTGATTTCTATCACCGACGGACAGATATTCCTCGAAACGGACTTGTTTAATCAAGGTGTCCGTCCGGCTATCAATGTCGGTATTTCTGTATCCCGTGTAGGTGGTAACGCTCAGATTAAGGCGATGAAGAAAGTGGCCGGAACCTTGAAGATGGACCAGGCACAGTATCGTGAACTGGAAGCCTTCTCCAAGTTTAGCAGTGATATGGACCCCATTACGGCGATGACTATCGACAAGGGACGTAAGAATGCACAATTGCTGATTCAGCCTCAGTATAGTCCGATGCCGGTAGAACAACAGATTGCTATTCTGTATTGCGGCACGCACGGTCTGCTCCACGATGTTCCCTTGGAAAACGTACAGGATTTTGAACGCAGCTTCATCGAATCTCTACAACTCAATCATCAGGAAGATGTGCTGGACGTTCTGAGAACCGGTGTGATAGACGATAACGTGACCAAGGCTATCGAAGAGACTGCCGCTATGGTTGCCAAACAATATTTATAAAATGAAGACGCTGTGTCAAAAGTCAATAGTAACTGAACTGGGACTGACTTTTGACACACACACTCATTCTTAATTCTTAATTTAAATAGTTATGGCTTCACTGAAAGAAGTAAAAACCAGAATAAATTCGGTAAAGAGTACCCGAAAAATCACTTCAGCAATGAAGATGGTGGCTTCTGCCAAGTTACACAAGGCACAAGGAGCCATTGAAAATATGCTGCCTTACGAAAGGAAGCTTAACAAGATTCTGACCAACTTCCTGAGTGCCGACCTTCCTGTTGAATCTCCTTACATCAAGGCGAGGGAAGTGAAGCGTGTGGCAATCGTTGCCTTTTCTTCGAATACGTCGCTCTGTGGTGCTTTTAATGCAAATGTGATTAAGATGCTGCTGCAAACGGTCGGCGAGTTTCGTACACTGGGACAGGATAATATCCTGATATTCCCGGTAGGGAAGAAGGTGGATGAAGCAGTGAAACGCCTGGGATTCGAACCGCAGGAGACTTCACCGACGCTTTCCGACAAACCATCGTATCAGGAGGCTTCCGAACTGGCACATCGCCTGATGGAAATGTACGTATCCGGAGAAATAGACCGGGTAGAACTGATCTATCATCATTTTAAATCAATGGGCGTGCAGATTCTGCTTCGCGAAACTTATCTGCCTATTGACCTGACACGGGTCGTGGATGAGGAAGAGAAGCAAAAGGAAGAAGAAGTACAAGGAGGTGAAATAGCGAATGATTACATTATCGAACCTTCTGCAGAGGAACTGATCGCCAATCTGATCCCGACGGTATTGAGCCAGAAACTCTTTACGGCTGCCGTGGATTCGAATGCTTCGGAACATGCGGCACGCACATTGGCGATGCAGGTGGCTACGGACAATGCGAACGAATTGATCCAGGATTTGACGAAGCAATATAATAAGAGTCGCCAGCAGGCTATTACCAACGAATTATTGGATATCGTGGGTGGCTCTATGCAGTAAATAAAGATTGCACGATAACACTATTTTGTGAATCGGTATTCCGTTTTTAAGCTTTGTCCGGCTGGTAATTAAATAATCTATATATTTGAAAATTATTTGAGAGGTGAGATTGTTTTGATGGGAACAAAACAAGCCTTGATAACTAACAAAACAAATATATAGATTATGACACAAAAGCGATTATTCGGCATTTCTGGTGCTATTGCTACGGCAGCATTGATTGGTGGGCTGTTGGCTGGATGTATGGAAAAAGATCTGTACGATCCTAATTATGGAAAAGAACCTCTTCCGGACCCTAGCGAGTATTTCGGATTTGAAACACGTGGCGACGTGAAACTTTCAGTAAACTATGATGTCCCCGGACTTGTGGCTCTACTTGAAGTGTATGATGAAGACCCGATGGAAGTAGTGGACAACGTTCCGGTAAAGAAAGAAGGAGTTGATGCTTTATTCAAAATTTTCACGGATGGAAATGGAAAATATGAAGGGAAAATGAATATTCCGACTTCCGTAGAGACTGTTTACTTGTATACATCAAGCTGGGGAGTGCCCCGATGCGTAAAACTAGATATCAAAGATGGGGTGGCTAGTTTTGATATGAGTAAAAAGGATTCTTCTACTGCCAATACTAAAGCTGTAACGCGTTCTTATGACTTTTCGAAAGGTAGCGTGCCGTATCTTATCAATTCCGGTGCTAATTTGTATTCATTGTGTAAGTGGGGAGAAGGAGGAAATCTCACCAATATTTATAATAGTCAAACAGGAAAGCAAGACCCTATTAATAATGGATATGTAACACCTCAAAAACAAGTGGGTAATGAATTGATTGGAAATTTTGTAGAACGTTTAAACTCTTTTTTCAAGCCATCCGGAGGTTCTGTAGACAACGCTTATTTGTATAAGGGATCTGAAATCACTAATATTAATGTAACAGAAGAGGGAACTACGTTAGATTTGGTCTTTCTTGACAGGGATGCTTCATTTAATAATTCATTTGGATATTATTATTATAAAACAAGTGATGGAGTTAGTAACTCTAATATGAGGAAGTATATCGTATTTCCAAATGTTGCTTTTTCCGTATATAATGGGGCTTTATCTATTTTGAAGTGTGGAGATAAAGTACGTCTGCTCTTTTGGGGTGAGGATGGTAAACCAAGTGAAAAATTTCCGAAAGGATATACAGTAGGATGGTTTATATATGCAGATGGGTATCATCAAAATGAGAATGAAATTGACATTACAAAGCCATTAATAACTTCTAATGGGTATTCTAATGGTGGTTTCGTATCTGTAAAAGATGAAAAGAGTGGAAAAACCATTATTGGTGTGGAAGATGGAGCAAACAGAAGTTTTTGTGATCTACTATTTTATGTAGATGCTTCTCCGGAAAGTTCTATTGATAATCCGAACAGACCCAATATCCCGAGTGATGATAAACCAATAGAAAAGCCGGATGCACAGGAGAACTTAAAGGGGACTTTAGCCTTTGAAGATATTTGGCCTGACGGGGGAGATTATGACATGAACGACGTGATCGTAGAATATAATCGTGCCATATATTTCAACACAGAAAACATGATAAATAAGATTGTAGATACATTTACGCCCACACACGACGGAGCGATGTATGATAATGCATTTGCTTATCAGATAGATGGAGGACAGTTTGGTAAAGTGACTTCAGATAAGGATATAAAAGTGGAGAGCGAAACGTCCTCTATTATTGTATTCCCAAGTGTAAAACAAGCTGTTAAGGGGAAAGTGGGTACATGTACGATAACCAGAACCTTTGAAAAGGCCACTTTTAATAAGGAGAATCTGAAGATATATAATCCGTACATTATAGTAAAATATGCGGCAGGGCAACAGAACCGGACGGAAGTACATCTGCCTAAATATTCACCGACATCTTATGCTGACAAATCGCTGATAGGTTCTAGTAAGGATGTCTATTACATTGATCGTGACGGAGCTTATCCGTTTGCCATCGATATTCCGATGTTGAATTTCATTCCGGTGACGGAGACGCATAACATTGATACGGAATATCCTTATTTCAAGAATTGGGCTGATTCTTGGGGATCAAAATCTACAGATTGGTACAAGAGATATCAGTCTCCCAAGAATTAAGAAACAAAAACAATTTCGATATATAACTGTGACACGACTTTGTGTTCTGATTTGATCCGGTCCCGGTGTACTTCAAGCGAGAAGATACCGGGACCTTTTTTGTTTATTTGTATACAAATATTTCGGGAGTAAAGAAATGATGATGAAAATACCGGCTTGATTATTGCTTTTCCTTACATTCAATTTCGGTGGTTGGAATCTATTCAGTACCTTTACCGAAAATTAGAGGAAACATGGAAAATAATATTGCACAGAGTGAAATCCACCGTTCTTATTATGCATATACAATGTCGATTGATTTGGACAGAGTAGGTGTAGATGGCGATATTAATATTAAAAAAGAAGAAAAAGCATGTGCTGATCGCGGTACTTTTTGCAATTTCAGGACTGATCTGTTGGTGCGGCATCAGCCAGGTTATCAGTAACTCCGTGGCATCATCCTTTGAAAATGCATTTGGCATTCCGCCACTCTACACAACAATCGTACTGGTTGCGATTGCGGCGGTGATCGTCCTTCGGAAAAATGCGACGGTAAAAGTGCTTGACGTGGTCGTGCCGGTTATGGCGGTCTGCTATTTTGTAATTACAATATTTATTATCCTGAAAAATATTGGCAGCATTCCGGCGGTTTTTGGACAGATTTTTGAGGAAGCATTTGGATTCCGACAGGCAGCAGCCGGCGGTTTTGGCGCAGTCCTAATGAATGGAATCAAACGTGGACTGTTTTCGAATGAAGCAGGTTCCGGATCTGCTCCGTGTGCGGCAGCAGCGGCAGAATGTGACCAGCCGGTCAAAGCCGGATTGGTACAGGCGCTCGGGGTATTTGTGGATACGATCGTGATCTGCAGCTGTACAGCATTTATCATGCTGCTTGCGCCGGAAGAAAAAGTTACAGGACTTTCCGGAATGGATCTTCTGCAGACAGCAATGGAACATCATCTTGGCCGTTTTGGTGTGATCTTTATTGCGGCGACGCTGTTTTTATTCAGTTTTTCGACGTTTCTGGGCATCCTTTTTTATGCGAGATGCAATGTTGCATATCTTTTCGGAGATAACTGGGCTTCACAGACTGCATACAAAGTACTGGCACTTGTGATGCTGTTCATCGGCGGCCTTGCAGCATATACATTTGTGTGGGATCTTGGTGATGTTGGAATCGGACTGATGACGATCTTTAATATCATCATTCTTTACCCACAGGGTGAGAAGGCTCTGAAAGAACTGAAAGAATACGAAAAAGAAAAAAGAAAATGAAAAACACAAAGAGAAAGCATTTGAAACTATGTCTGTTGTTATTGTTTATGGTTTTGGGATGTTTTGCGATAACCAATGTCAGGACGACAACAGTAAGTGCTGACGATGAAACTTCTGATATACCAGGGGTAATTTTCGAACATTTTTTAGGGATGTGAAAAAACTCAATCGAGTTTTTTCACATCCCCTTTTTTTATTTCATATATACCATATAATCAACAGGTTGTATACACTACAACCTGCCTTCATAACACTTTCTAAAATATTCAATACTTACTGACTTGTTTTATCTGTATGCCTGTAATGTAGGTGTTGTGCGAATCTTAAGTGGTGTATCAACGCCTTCTGCTGTTGTTACTGTATACTTTATTACCTGTGGTGAACCTGCTTCTACTACAAGATCAACATTATAACCAACCTCAAGATTATCATACTCATCAGTTGTTATCTTAAGGCCATTATTAGTCTCAAAGTTAGCTATAGTACCACCTGCTGGTGCGAATAAATGAACAAATCCTCTTATTCCACCATCGAATCCACCAAGAATATAGCCACCTGCTCTTGTTATATTGCTTCTTTTAATTGTATTAGTTAATGTCACAGTAATATCATAGCTTCTTGTTCCATCTGCATTAATAACAGGCTCACTCATCTTAGTATCAATATTTAAGAACCAGCCTAATTTACAAGGCTCATATAAGCTAAAGAACACTCCTGCTTCTGGATTAGCCGGGTCATCATTAAGATTTCCTGAACAGCCTGCATCCTTAGCATACTGCTCTTCCTGCTCATCTACGAACCAGAGCATAATTGTGTTCTCTTCAACACCTTCATTAAACATATCTACATATTCATTAATTCTCTTAAAATCAAAGCCTGATACCAATACTGCCATTGCCTGCTTGGCTGTCTCTGCAAAAAGACCATCAACATATTCATTAGCTTCATTATAATCAACATTAGTGCCTCTGTCGCTAAGATATTTATAATAAAGCTCATACTGTAATACTGATACGGCATTATCACCATTAAGCTCTGTTCCATCAGGAAGTGTAATTGGTCCTGATATTCTAAGAACCTTCTGTATAATAGTCGGTGTAAGTGAGAGCACACCATCAACGCTCTCACCGTGCTTAGCTTCATAAGCCAAAGCCCATATCTGAGCAGCTCTTTCAAAATCAGGGTTAAAACTTGCATCTCTTGAATAGATTAACGTATCATTAAATATCTTTAATTCTTTTCTTGTAACATTAGCTTCATCTGGTGGGTATGTTGCCAATACATCATTAACAGGATTAAAATCTCCAATTGACATTACACCATCTTCAACCCTTATTGTTCCGATTGAACCTGGGAAACCACCTGCAGCTCTTATCTCTGCTGTATTCTGTGCAGCAAGAAGATATACCTTATCACTTCCATCGCCGATAAATGCTTTCATTAATGGAATGTAATCTTCATAATCTGTGTACATACTCATAAGTGATGTTATCTTATCACTATAAGAAGATATCATTGTTCCCATACTTCCCGGAAGTTCAACCTTGTTCATCTTAGCAGTCATATTATTAACCACTGGCTGTATCTGCTCTAAAAGATCAAGATAGGCATTAATTGTTGTTACACTAAAACCATCACCTACTTTAAGACCTGACATAGGGTATTCTGATATTGTTGCTACTGCCGGCTTTATAATATCATCTGATGCATCTTCAACAAGTCCTATAAGTGTATCTACTGACTTAACATACTTTCCTGCAACCGGAATGTGGCTTGCCATCTTCCACAATGGGCTTGATAATGTCTTGCTTATCTTATAAGTTGTATTGTCAAGCTTTAATACTGCTGTATTAGCTGCCTCAGCATCCTGGGCTTTTACAGCTCCAAGCATATCATTCATCTCTGTCTTTAATTCATTAGCATTCTTTAACATTCCCTTGGCATCAGATAAGCCTTTAACACCCATAATTCCTATAATAACAACAACCGCAGCTACTATTGAAACAATTGTTATAGTACGTTTCTTTTTCTGCTGTTTTGTTAATCTCTTCTTACCACTGTGGCTGTGATGTTCCCCACTGCTATGGTGGCTGTGGTGTCCTTCACTACTATTGCTGCTGTGATGTTCTGAATTATTGTTACTTCCCTCTCTTACATTGTGACGGCTGTTATTGTTAGCTGTATTACTGCCAGTATGCTGGACATTGCTTCTTCTATGACCACTGTTCTGGCTGCTTTTATTATCCACAGTGTTCTCACTGTTTAAGTTCTCATTGTTATCTTTATAATCATTATTGTTCATTACTATCCATCCATTTCCTATTATAAAAAAGAATGTGCTAAGCACATTCTCGCGCCGAGTGCTGTCGCTTTCGACAAACTACAACTTCACGCGAGTGCGCATAACTGGCACATAGTGCCTTTAATTTAATAGGAAGTTACATTGGAATTTCCTATTAAATTAAAAAAATATGAGCAGTACTATAAGCCGGGTTATGTCTAGTCAGGCTTTGACCTGACTACTGATGATCATCTATCTAGACCTGCTGTTACCAACAGGCTCAAGCAACCTACCTAAAAGCACGACGGGCAGCCGTATCGCTTTATGTTTGGTCTTGCTTCGAATGGGGTTTACATAGCCAGTATTGTTACCAATACCGCGGTAGTCTCTTACACTGCCTTTCCACCCTTACCAATAAGCTTAACACTTAGTGTTAAGCACTGGCGGTATATTTCTGTTGCACTAGCCTTGGAGTCACCTCCACCGGACGTTATCCGGCATCCTGCCCTGCGAAGCCCGGACTTTCCTCACCTGCGGTCTTTCGACACTTGCAGCCGCGATCATCTGTACTACTCACATTTATTAGTATTATTAAGTTAATTGTAACTTTGTAAACATCTAATGCCTACTTAATGAACATAGCATCCCCAAAACTAAAGAATCTGTAACGTTCTTTTACTGCAACTTCATAAGCATTAAGAACATTTTCTCTTCCTGCAAGTGCTGACACAAGCATCACAAGAGTTGATTCTGGGAGATGGAAATTAGTTATAAGACAATCTATTGCCTTAAACTTATAACCTGGATATATAAATATTTCTGTCCAGCCACTCTTAACTGGTATATGTCCATTTTCATCAGCTACTGATTCAAGAGTTCTTGTGCTTGTAGTTCCTACAGCAATAACTCTTCCACCATTAGCCTTGGTATTATTAATTATATCTGCTGCTTCTTTATCAACCTGATAGAATTCTGAGTGCATATGATGATCAAGTATATTCTCAACCTTAACTGGTCTGAATGTTCCAAGACCTACGTGAAGAGTAACTCTTGCAATCTTCACTCCCATATCTTCTATCTGTTTAAGCAGCTCTTTTGTAAAATGTAGTCCTGCCGTAGGTGCTGCTGCTGAACCCTCGTGCTTGGCATATACTGTCTGATAGCGGTTCTTATCTTCAAGCTTATGTGTGATATATGGTGGAAGCGGCATCTGTCCTAGTTCATCAAGAATTTCCTCAAATATGCCATCATAACTAAACTGTATAAGTCTGTTACCTTCCTCAACTATATCAATAATCTCACCTGTAAGCTTTCCGCCACCAAATACTATCCTTGCACCAACCTTGCATTTCTTTCCTGGCTTAACAAGGACTTCCCACGTATCCTGTCTGTCTTCAAGTCTTTTTAACAAAAGCACTTCAATGGCAGCACCTGTTCCTTCTTTCTCACCGATAAGTCTTGCAGGTATAACCTTAGTATCATTAATTACAAGGCAGTCACCCGGCTTAAGATATTCTGTTATATCCCTAAATATCTTGTGTTCTATAGCTCCTGTGTTCTTATCAAGAACCATCAATCTGGAGCTTGAACGGTCTGACAGAGGGTCTTGTGCTATAAGTTCCTCTGGCAGATCATAATAAAAATCATGTAAATCCATAATAATCCTCTATTCAGATTGTGCACTCTATATTCACTACATACGAAGTTCGATTCCATTATCACTTAAGTCTTTATATATCTTCTCCATTACTGGTGTGATATCCTTATCCTCAAGTGTTCTGTCCTTAGCTCTAAAAGATATTGAATATGCTACTGACTTGTAGCCCTCTTTAATCTGGGCACCTTCATATATATCAAATAACTTGTAACTCTCAAGTATGCTTCCGCCGCGTTTCTCGATTATCTTCTCAATCTTTCCTACAAGAACTGACTTAGGCATAACCATACTTATATCCCTTGTAACTGCTGGGAACTTGGCAATACCCTCAAACTTTCTGTCAAAGCTTGCCATCTTAGTTACAATTGAAAGGTCAATAACAACAATATATGTTCTGTCGCCTAATGAATAAGTATCTGCTACATCTGGATGTAATTCACCCATATAGCCAATCTTTGTTCCATCATAGATAATCTCTGCCTGACGTCCTGGGTGAAGGAATGTAATTCCTGCCTCTGGATTGTATTCCGGCTTAACTCTCATTCCAATTCTTTCAAGGAATTCTTCAACTACACCCTTCATCTGGAAGAAATCAACATCTCCAAATGCTCCAAGCGTGAACATAACTCTCTCATCTGGAAGCTCGTTAACATCATCTGCTGCAAGATATACCTTTGCAAGCTCATATAACTTAACATTCTTATTACGTCTGTTATAGTTAGTTGATAATGATGTAAGCATACCATTAATAGGAAGTGTTCTCATTATTGAGAAATCTTCTCCTAATGGATTAGAGATAACCACTGTCTTTCTGTATTCTGAGTCGGCCGCAAGCTTAAGCTTATCAAATACCTTAGGGCTTTCAAATGAATATGTCATAGCCTGTGAGAATCCACAGAACTGTGCAACTTCACCTGCTACATCTTCAATACTTCTCTCAAATGGTATCTTACCCATTGTTGTAGAACCCTTTGGAAGTGTTGTAGGAATATTATCATATCCGAAGAATCTTGCTACTTCCTCTGCAATATCTGCATCTCTGTTAAGATCCTGTCTAAATGTAGGAATAATAAGCTCATTAGAAGCTTCATCATATTCTACTTCAAGTCTCTTGAAATATGAAAGCATATCTTCCTTTGATACATTTGTTCCAAGAAGTGCATTATACTTATCTGGTTCAAATGATATTCTCTTCTTAGATACCGGCTCATCATATATATCAACAACACCGCCAACTACTTCACCTGCACCTAACTGTTCTATAAGGTCACAGGCCCTGTTCATAGCTTCAAATGCAAGCTCTGGATCTAAGCCCTTCTCAAACTTACCAGAAGCATCTGTTCTTAAACCAATCTTCTTAGTTGACTTTCTTATATTAGTTCCATCAAATGTTGCAGCTTCAAAAAGCATTGTCTTAACATCATCTGTTATCATTGAGTTCTCACCACCCATAATACCAGCAAGACCAATAGCCTTTTCTCCATCACATATAAGAAGTGCTTCTGAATCAAGTGTTCTTTCCTGTCCATCAAGTGTAACGAACTTCTCATTCTCAGCAGCAGTTCTTACAATAATCTTCTTATCAGCGATTGTATCATAATCATAAGCGTGCATTGGCTGACCATATTCTGTCATAACATAGTTAGTAATATCTACTATGTTATTAATAGGTCTGATGCCTGCTGTCATAAGTCTGTGCTGCATCCACTTTGGTGATGGAGCAAGCTTTATATTCTTAACAACTCTTGCTGTATATCTCTTGCAAAGCTGCTTAGCTGCTACTTCAATCTTAATATAGTCATTAACATCTTCGCTATTGCCTGTAGCATTAACAACTGGAGGATTGAATGGCTTTCTGAATGTAGCTGCTGCCTCTCTTGCGATACCAAGGATACTATAGCAGTCTACACGGTTGTTAGTAATCTCATATTCAAATACTGTATCATCAAGTCCAAGATATTCTACAGCACTCTCTCCTACTTTGGCATCATCACCAAATATATAAATACCATTTTCTGCTGCATCTGGATAGAATTCTCTTGATGAACCAAGTTCTTCAATTGAACACATCATTCCATAAGACTCAACGCCTCTTAACTTGCCTTTTTTAATCTTAATTCCATCTTCTGGAAGTGGACTTCCATCGTGTCCGCCAGCCACACGTCCGCCGTCAAGAACAACTGGAACTTTCTGTCCACTTGTTCCTGGTTCAATATTAGGCGCACCTGTAACTATCTGAACAGTTTCATTTCCTACATTCACCTGACATACTACAAGCTTGTCTGCATCTGGATGTCTTTCTACTGAAACAATCTGTCCTACAACAATTTTATCCAGATTTTTATCAAGCTCATTAAAACATTCTACCTTAGTACCTGAAAGAGTCATAGCATCTCTGAATTCCTGATTTGTACACTCTAAACCTGGAACAAGGTCCTTTATCCATTTAATAGATGTATCCATACTTATCCTCCACTTATTATTAATTAGAACTGCTTTAAGAATCTTGTATCATTCTCGTATAACAATCTCATATCATCGATTTCGTATTTAAGAAGGGCAACTCTTTCAAGACCTACGCCAAACGCAAAACCTGTATATTTATCTTTATCAATTCCGCACATTTCAAATACATGTGGGTGAACCATTCCGCAGCCAAGTATTTCAATCCAGCCCTCACCCTTACAGAAACGGCATCCCTTGCCGCCACATTTAAAGCAGCTTACATCCATCTCGGCACTAGGCTCTGTGAATGGGAAATGATGTGGTCTGAACTTAACCTTAGTATCTTCACCGAATAACTCCTTAGCGAATTCTGCAAGTGTTCCCTTAAGGTCAGCAAAGGTTATGTTCTCATCAATTACAAGACCTTCAACCTGATGGAAGCAAGGTGAATGGGTTGCATCAACTTCATCTGCTCTGTATACACGTCCAGGTGAAATCATTCTTATTGGAAGTCTGCCTTTTTCCATAACTCTTGCCTGAACAGGTGATGTCTGTGTTCTAAGAACAACTTTATCATTGATATAGAATGTATCCTGTTCATCTTTTGCTGGATGGTTAGCTGGAATATTAAGTGCCTCAAAGTTGTAATAATCATATTCTACCTCTGGACCTTCTACAACTTCGTATCCCATTCCTATAAATATCTTTTCTATTTCTTCACGCGCAAGCATATTAGGATGTTTATGTCCAAGTTCAGCTTTCTTGGCTGGAAGTGTTACATCAATTACCTCTGCCTTCATCTGAAGCTCTCTCTTCTTGGCAGCAAGCTCTTTCCTGGCAGCCTCTAATACTTCTTCAATTGCCTGTCTTGTTTCGTTGACAATCTGTCCAACCTTAGGTCTGTCCTCAGGAGCTACCTCCTTCATACCCTTTAAAACTTCAGTAAGCTCGCCTTTTTTACCAAGAAAAGCAACTCTGATATCATTTAACTTATCAAGAGAATCTGTTGCCTTTATCTGTGACAACGCATTTTCTTTGATTGCATCAAGTCTTTCTTTCATCTTATCCTCCTTCTTGCGCTATTTACACATTGTTAATCATTTCGCAAAAAACCACTCTTAATTGTAACACAATGCTCATATTTCGCAAGTATTATTTTAATTATTCTTATGTCTTTTCTCATAAATCTCAAGAACCTGCATAGCTTCCTTGGCATGCACCTTATTCTTTTTAGTCACATTTTTAATATTATTTCTTGCATCTTCTATTCTTGATTCATTATATTCTATCTGTTCTCTTAACTTCTGGCGTCTTATGGAAAGATTATGTCTTACCTCTACCATTTCTTTAGGATTAAGTATCGCCTTAACTTGTCCTATCCATATATGTGTATCAATTACACCAAGCTGTCTTAATATATCTGTAAGCTCCGCTTCTGCCTCATTAAGATTACTTGTTATCTCAAGTATTTTACGTTGTTCATCTTTCATCTCAACATATGCCTGAAACTTCTGCTCAAGCTCAAATGCACTCTTTACCGCATATTTGCTATATTCATATTCAAGCACATTTACAGCATTTACATACTTTATCTTGTACTTATTAAGAAGTGCTGTTGCTTTATTAAGCTTTACCTCTGTCACATACACTTTTCGTTCTGTTGATTTAAGATAAGCAAACAGGCCAAGCGAAAGCGTAAGTGCAAGTATTACAACTGTTATGAACATTCCAATGTGTTCATCATCTGGTGAAGCCGCTGATATAAGAAGAAATATAACAAACACCCCTACAAGAAGTGCCAGCATAAGTACTGAATACTTCTTAATTCTAAGCTGTTTTTTCACAAGGTCATTTGCCTCTATACGATACATTGACCTCTCACCCTTAATCATTCTTACATTCTTTAATACTGTATTGTAATCTTCTTCATCGTGCCTCAGCTTTACAAGTGCCTCTGGAAAATCTTCCTCATAAGCTTCCATCATACGGTACACTTTGTTGGAAAGCTTGTTCTCCGGTGATTTAAAAATACGCCTGTCAACCGACAGATTATCAACACGGTCTGCCGCATACATAAGCTTAAGCTTTATATCTTCCGGTGCATTCTCGATTCTTTGTATATCCTCATAATAATCAGTTACACTGTCATATTCTACCTTGGCATTCTCTATATATCTTGAAGCTTCCTCCATAATATCACACTGGCTTTTAACAAAGCTCCCAACCTCTGAGCCTGTAAATCCTGCCGTGTCAACCTCTTCAAGATTATCCTGCGTATTATTGACCGCTCCGCCAAGATTAACCTTATCAACTGTTCTTATAAGCGTCTGTGCCTGTATACTGTTAAGCAGGTGGTCATATTTTTCTTCTTCCTTTAACGCATCTGCCTGCTGTTTCTTAGTCTTTTCTGTCAGCCCTCTGGATTCATCAGCAGATGCATCACTGCCAGCCGTCTTATATAATTCTTCTTCCAGATCATCATTATGATTACTGCCAGTATACGAACCCACCTGATAGCTGTGTATCATATCATTAATAGAACGATTATTTCTAAATCCATTCTCATCTTCATACACAAGCTCCTCAAGGTCTTTTAAATCCTCATCACTGTCATAATTATTTTTTAAGAATTTGAATAATCCCACTTGTCTTATCACCTCGCAGTATATTTATAATAATCCTGTTTCCAATTGGTAAGAATATCATCTAATACTTTATGATACCCTGCCACATCTCCTGCATTTTTATACTTCTCTGTGTCATTAAGCTTTCTAATCTCGTCCTGATAAGCAGCATTATCCATAAGCTGTTCTATCTTTCTTCTTATGATATACTCCTCCTCTGGCACATCTTCATTAATAACACTTCCGTCTTTATCCATAAACCACTTTGCCGCAAGGTAACACTTGTATGAATTCTTATGCTGTCCTATCTCATATGCTTTCATAAAGCTGTATGAAGCCTCATTATATAAGAACATTCTTGCAAGTGCAACACCCATATTATGGTACACACCTGCTAAGAACGCTGCCGGGGCAGCATTGCTGTATTCATCTATAATCTGCTTATAACAGTCAACCGCCTTATAGAAGCACTCATTAGAAAGAAAACTGTCCCCTCTTAATCCAAGTCTTTCATAAGCATTCTGATTATCAAGCGTATTCAGTATTTCGCTTATCTTTTCAATCTGTTCCAAAGAATAATAATCAACTGATTTAAGTATTGTGACAAGCATACTTGCCAACAGCTCATTATTACTTTTCATTATGGTTAATCTCTGGGCAAGTGCTGTATTTCCCACTTCATCCCTAAGAAATGTTATAAGCTCATCATTGATAAAATCATTAGTAAGTATATATATATTATTGTAAATATAATAACACAGTTCTTCTTCTGTATACAATCTGATACCTGACTGCATTATATATAAAGGATTGTCTGCAACCTTACCCCTGCACAAAATCATTGCACTCATACATCTGCCTCACTTAAATCCAGTTCTTCAACTATAACACTATCCGATGCCTGATATATCTCACCAAAACCAAGGTCTTTTACTGTAACAATACATTTATCCTGTGAAGATGCCTTTACATTCATTGATATTCTTGTTGTCTTTCCTTCCCTGTAAGGAATAGAGCTTATATCAACCTGCTTTTCTATATATTTTCCGTCCGGCCATATAATCTGGAAATTTATAACCGACACATCTTCAATAATAAAATCAATTGTTCTTTCTGCCATATACCAGTTAGTTCCCATTTTGACAATTCTAAACTTCATAGGACGTCCGTGTTCTGATATATCCGTTTCAATATCAGCTTTTATCCTGCCATCTGTAAGAAGGCACACATTACCAAATACCTGTGGAGATATATACTCCAACGCTGCAAAGCACGCACCTCTTACATATAAATTCTGCCCAACAAATGCTTTTCTTCCTGCAACTAATACTTTGGTGAATTCATCTGGAAGCCTGTCCACATCAAATCCCATACCTGTAAGATATACACTTGAAGCCCTGTGCTTCTTAAAATATTCTGTCATATACAAGGTAACGGAATGCGAAGCCTTTTCTATTGTACTTCCTTCAGGCTGGCTTAATGTATGCTCCTGTAATATGTACTGCATATCACCAATCTTATTGCAGTACAATCTGTATACATCAATTCCCGAAGCATTGTAATCCATAAGCACTGTACCATTCTGATAAAGTTCCTTCTTCTGGCTGTACGCATAATATGCAAAGCTTTCTATTCTGCTTATTATCTGGTACTGCTCATTTGCAACACCTGCATTGTACAGCTCCTCCTTTACAATCTCCAGTGTATCTTTGGTAAAATCAGGAACAACAACACATATAGAAGCTACACTGCTGGCATTTTTCTTATTAATAACAGCTTTTATATTCTCTGATAAAGTTTTGTCTTTTTCGGTATCTGCTGCCACTGGTGCTTTTAACTCACTGTCATACACACACATCTGTATATTATCCTCAAGCAGCTCCACTCCTATTATCAAATCTGTATCGTTCATAACTATCTCCATTCTTAGCAGGAATTTAGTCTTACTGCCTCATATTCTCTGGTACAAACAACTGCTTTGTCACATAATCTTCTACTGCATAGCTTTCCATAAGCTTCTTTAATGTAACCATATCCCTTAGCTCCTCGCTTGCAAGACATTCATTAATTGCATCAAATCTGCCCTTATTATCTCCATCATTAAGGTTATCGTACAATATGTTATATTCCTTCGTATTAGTGTCTGTTCCAATTGTATAATTATATATAACCTTGTCGTTATAGAACAATGAAAGTCTGTATGTAAATACTCCGCAGTTATCACATTTCATAACTGCACTTGCATATTCTTTAGCATCATTAACTTTATAATTAATGACAACCTTATTATCAGGATTGCCATAATACTCAATCACTGTAACACCACAGGCATTATACGGTATATTAAGAACACCATTAAAACGTTTATAATAATCATAGATTATCTCTTTTGCACATAATTCATCAAGAATGTTCTGTGCTACGTCTTTAATGTCCGGTTTATTCAATTCTTTTATATTCTCTGATACTTTTTTAAGCCACGCAGCAAGGCATATTACAGGAATACCAATCTTATCTTTGTAACATTCTTTTACAACCGTAAATGTTATGTCACTTACATTTTTTCCTTTAATAAAATATAAAAATGAATTATAAGCTATATATGCTTTGGCTATCAGCTGTGATGCACCTTTATTATAATAATCTGTAAATATCTGTGTAAGCTTATCATAATAATCTTTATCCTGAGTAAACATATACTGTGAGATAACCCTCTCAGAAAGATTTTTAATATTTACGCCAAAATCAGATGCACTCTTCCACAACCTGTACATATCCTTGTCTGAACCATTATAATTATCAACCATATATTCAAGTACCAGCTCATTATACAGATGATTCCTGAACACATATTCACACAATATATCTTTATAGCTTTCCTTATTAACCGAAGCAGTAAGCTCGTGTACTATGAACTTAAACATCTTGCCTGCTGGAACTATTGTATAGCCGTAGCGTTCCATAAGTTCCCTTGCCTCATAATACATTCCGTACTCCAAAAGTATTTCAATAAGCCCCTGTGCCGTATTGATATCAAGACCATCTTTAATAAGGTCACTGTACTCATCATTAAAGGTTTCACCTTCATAATATTCTTTATAATATTCAATAAGCCACGAATTAATAAGTTGTCGGTATTCGTATGTAACTCCTTTAACCATCGCTGCTTTCTTATATATAGATGGTGTATCCGCATTATATATATGCTTCTTTCTGCAATAATCTGCTCTGAATAAAGCTATATATGGCTCTTCAATGTCATATTCATCTAACAATGTTATATCCAGTGGTTCTTCTAATATCTTTTCTATCTCATAATTGACAGTGTTTCTTCTTATAACTCCGTCCGTACAGATAAACGCCATAGAACAGTTAGAGATATAAAGCGGAATATATATATCATTGCCTGTCATCTCATATATTGCAGGCTCTTTCATATAGCCGCATTTTACTATAACAGCTTTTACTTTACTGCAATCAGCAGTTACACGATACATAAATCTTAACTTAACCGCATATTCTGCTGTTTCATTATTGATAAGCTGTGGCTTTAAAAATTGTCTGTAAAGATACATAAGGTCATTATTGATACAGCCGGCCTTTAACTGCTCATAAAGATACAGTTCTATCATCTGCTCGTACGAATCATATATATCCTTATAGAATGCTTTATTATAGACAACATTGGCATATAAGAAGGACTTCCATTCATAATTAATACCTGAATCATATGTAAAATACAAAAGGACAATTCTTGGAATTCTCACCTTTATATCTTTCTTTATACTTGCCATATAGAACTCATATAATCTTGTTATTCTTATGCCTCTAAGAACCGCTTTCTCATAAAATGGAAATGCTTCCTCACCAGCTATTCCTTCCCTTACCATATGTGATATTAATACTTCTAATATGTCATCTTCTTCATATATTGTATAAAGTTTTTTTAATATCTCTATATTATCTTTATTAGTAATTCTTTCATTGGAAATTACAGCCGCTGCCTGCTTTGCAAGCTTTTCTGTAATCATATTGTACTTTATACCAAATGCTATCACCTGAATCTCAAATCTGTTAAACAGCCTTAACAGCTCTGGCTGTGCATTATATATATTAAGTGCCTCTAAATACATAACCGGGCTTATACAGCCATCATTAAAGCAATCCTTTATTCTTATAAGCTTAATGCTCTTGTTATTCTCAGACTGTCCGTCTATATAGAATAATATCCACAAAAGCACCCAGCTGTCATATCCGTGTTCATAACACTCTGTAACTATCTGGGCTACATCTGATGTATATCCTGCATCTTTTCTTTCAAGCGTGCTTACATAAAGGTAAAGACTGTATAACTCAATATGATTATCAACATCGCTTAATACCCTGTCCTTAATGTTCTCAAGAATTCTGCTTCCATTGTAATCATCACCTGATATAAAATTAACACCAGCCTGCAATACGTCAAATATTATGTCCGATTTCTTCAATCCACGAACTCTGTCAAGAATTTTATTAGTGTTAATAACCCATTCCTGCTTGGTTATGCGTTTCATTCTGAACTGGAGATATTCTGCTGTAAGCCTGCTCTTTGCAGTTCTTATCTCTCTGTGTTCATCAAAGCCGCTGTCATTAACAATCTCTTTTCCATTTATTGTAATCTCTATTACTTCCTGATGACTGTAAGAGCTTATTATAATATACGCATAGTTATTGCCTGCATGAAGAAGCTTATCATCTATTATATAATCCAGCTCATATACATCACCTATGAAATCATCAGAAGTTATTATTCCTCTTTTCATCTTAATAAATGGTGCTTCACACTGTACGTCAAGCTTTATATAGCCCCAGCCGTTCTTTTCTATAATTATGCTGTCCTTTTCGTTAGCACCATCTATATTATAATCTCTTATATTATTATCAACACTGAAAGTAAGAGCAGACTTTTTCTTAATTGCTATTAAGAACTCCTCCATTGACTCATATACATTTTCTCTGTCATACAGGACATCGTAAAGATTATTTAATACATCATCACCCTGTAAGAATATTTTTTTGAATTTATCGGATCTGTATAAGCTTACTGCTTCTTCTTTATTAACCTGCACAAGATTAGTAAAATGGAACAGGTTATCCGCTTTTCCAAGGCTTGTATCCACTGTTTCTTTAACTGCTGTAAAGCTGTATAATACCTCTTTCTCTCCAGCATTAGTAACAAGCGTGAACTCTCCTTCTATGCTGTCCCCCTCTGAAAGTCCCCTTGCATCTATAACGTATTTAATATAACTGTCTTTTCCCGCAAATGACGGTGTAAGCACTGTCACCTTGGCATTATCAGAGTATACTACCCCCTTAATTACATCTTGCGCCTGTATATGAAATTCTGCATTATGTATTGTGTCACAGATAACATCTTCTATAATAACATCATCAGGTTGTATTATATCTGGAATGTCATATCTGAACTTTCCTCTTGAAAGTCTGTTAATATACTCTCTCATCAGTTCTACGTCTCCGAATTAATCTTTTTTAAATGTGTCTTTATCTGCTTCTCATAGCCATTATCTGTTGGTTCATAGAACTTTACGTCCTCAAGTCCATCAGGTAAATACTGTTGCTTCACATAGTGGTTAGGATAATCGTGTGCATATTTATAACCTATGCCGTGTCCTAACTTTGAAGCACTCTTATAATGTGCATCCTGCAAATGTGCCGGCACAGGTGCTGTCTTGGTTGTCTTAACAAGTTCCATAGCCTTGTCAACTGCCATATAACAAGAGTTGCTCTTAGGTGCACAGGCAACATATAACGCCGCCTGTGAAAGAATTATCCTTGCCTCCGGCATACCTATCCTCTCAACTGCAAGTGCTGCATTCGTAGCAACAACTAATGCGTAAGGGTCTGCATTGCCTACATCTTCACTTGCACATATCATTATTCTTCTTGCAATAAACTTTATATCTTCACCTGCATATAACATCTTTGCCAGATAATAACTTACTGCATCAGGGTCAGACCCCCTCATACTTTTAATAAATGCTGATATGGTATCATAATGATTATCACCCGTCTTATCATATCGGACAGCCCTTTTTTGTATACACTGTTCTGCTGTCTTTAAATCTATATGTATAAGTCCGTCATCTGACCTGTCAGTTGTAAGTATTCCAAGTTCTATCGCATTAAGTGCACTTCTTGCATCGCCATTTGCTATATCAGCAAGAAACTCCAAAGCCTCATCATCTATGTCAGCCTTGTAGCTTCCCATACCTCTTTCTTTATCGTATACAGCTCTCTTTAGTATCTCTTTGATATCTTCCTTTGACAATGGCTTTAACTCAAATATTATAGACCTTGAAATCAAGGCTCCATTAACCTCAAAATATGGATTTTCTGTTGTTGCACCAACAAGCACAATAGTTCCGTCTTCCACGAATGGCAGAAGATAATCCTGCTGCCCCTTATTAAACCTATGTATCTCATCTACAAAAAGTATTGTCTTCTTACCATACATTCCAAGATTATTTTTCGCCCTCTCTACAACATCTTCCATCTCTTTCTTGCCTGCTACTGTAGCATTAATCTGACAGAAATCCGCACTTGTCGTATTGGCAATAACCTTGGCTAATGTAGTCTTTCCAGTTCCAGGAGGTCCATAAAATATAATAGAGCTTAATTTATCCGCCTTTATAGCCCTGTATAAAAGCTTATCCTTACCAACAATATGCTGTTGTCCTACAACTTCTTCCAAAGTTCTTGGTCTTAATCTCATCGCAAGAGGAGAATCATTCTCCTGATTAGTCTTTCGCATATAATCAAATAAATCCATAATTGTGTCCTTGTGATTCCCTTAATGAATATTATTTAATAATATAGCATATTATACGGCAAATGGCACTACTTTAATTAAAGTAAGCTTTTAAATATTTTCTTAACCGTGTCCATAAAGCCTGCTGTATCAACATTTTCGCAGCTTATTATCTTAACACTTCCAATATAAGCCTCATTGTAATAATATTTAATAACGCCTACCTCATCACCCTCTTTTAATGGAGCTTTAATATTATCATTAATTATGCACTCCCGTCTTATATCATCATTGTTATATTTATTAATGAACATATATGAATAGTCTTTTTCCTTTGTTATCTTAATCTTATCCTGCCTGCCCGATGAGATTTTAATGCTCTCTGTATCAAGCGGTTCTTCATCTTTATATATACTGCACACACTAAAACCATAATTAAGAAGCGTTATCGCATCACTGAATCGTATCTTGCTTGTCGGTGCCGCCATAACAACTGCTATAAGATCTATTCCGTCTTTATTGGCTGTTCCTGAAAGGCAGCAGCCTGCCTTGCTCGTTGAACCTGTCTTTAAGCCTGTGGCATAGGCATACTGTTTCATAAGCTTATTAGTATTGGTAAGCACGAAATCCTTCTCGCCTTTTCTTGTAACGTGTGTTATGCTCTCCATCCATATACTGCTGAATTCTTTTATCTGTGGGTGGTTATTAATAAGCTCCCGGCTCATAACCGCTACATCTCTCGCACTTGATGTATGTCCGTCTACATCAAGTCCACAGCAGTTAATAAAATGTGTGTTGCTCATTCCTAGTTCACGGGCTTTCTCATTCATTTTATCAACAAATACATTCTCTGCCCCGCTTATGTGTTCTGCCATTGCAACACAGGCATCATTAGCACTTGCCACCGCTATACACTTAATCATAGTCCTGACACTCTGTATCTCTCCTGGCTCAAGGAACACCTGGCTTCCGCCCATTGAAGCCGCATATTCCGACACAGTTACCGGGTCTTCCATATTAATGCTTCCGTCCTCTATTGCCTCAAATATAAGTATAAGCGTCATTATCTTTGTTATGCTTGCAGGTGCAAGAACTGTATCGGCATCCTTTTCATATATTACCTGTCCTGTCGCCGCCTCCATAAGTATCGCAGAAGGTGTATCTATGTCTGGTCCTGATACTTCCTCTGCACAGCAAAAAACAGGTACAATAACAGCCGTAGTAATTAACATAATTATGGCTGTTATTATACCTGTAATTCTTTTTATATGTCCTGTTCTGTCCTTATGTCCTGCTTTATCTGAATATTCTGCTAACACTTTCATATATCCGGACATAATAATAACCTCTTATAACATTTGTTATTATATATGTCCTTATATACCCTATTATACCTTAAAGTCTTAGAATAATGCTGTAATATCTGTTCCATTAATATACAATTGTTTTAATGTGTTCCAATCCACAGCCTGTCCACTGTTCCTATCTGGCTCTTTGAACCACCCTTTAAATCGCAAGAATATAATGTCTTATCAGAACCATAATAATACAATCTCTTTCTGTAAAGACTTGTATCAGATGTATTAACTGTATCTGTAACATTTCCCATAAGCACTTTCTTAGCTGATGGTGTCTTTAAATAATACTGTCCTTCATTATCTATATAAGTAATAGACTCTTTTGTATTATTAATAAGCGATAAGCTTCCGTCCTTCACATTCTCTGCAATAACAGTCTTATCACCCTTTAATGCATTGATAAGGTTTGCCTCTGAATTAATGTATACAAGTTCACCCGATGCTTTTAAGAATACTATGTTCTGCATATTTCCTATGCTGCCAAGTTCTTTCTTATCTGACACCATTCCGTCTTTATACTTTGCATATGACACTTTTTTATTACCTACCCAGTATATGTAATCATTCTTACTGTCAATAATATATGTCATATTAGCACCATTAATGCCATCAAGCTGCTGTGCCAAGCCACTCTTAACACTAACAATATAATTATTGTCCTGTGAATTATATATATATTCATCAGCCTTGTCAGATGTATTCAGATGTCCTGCACCTTTAGTATACACGCCATCTGTATCACTTAATGGATATATATTATCCACATTATCTGCCACATATGTCTGCTTCTTATTGCTATAATTATACTGATATAATCTGTTATCACTATCAAGTATTATAATTGTATCACTGTCACTGTATACATATGCCTGCGTAAGACTGGCTTCAATTGTATCAGTCTTTCCTATGAGACTTCCTGAACTTTTATCACTGGTAATCTCTGCCATAGACAGCTTAAGTCCACCTGTCTTTCCTGTGTCATTTATAGTTTCTATTTCCTTGTAAATAACAACACCTTTATCTGAAATATAATATATCTCGTGTGCATATATATTATTTGCAACTTCTACACTTCCATCCTGTGACCATACATATAACGAATATAACTTATCTTCATCATTATACACATCTGCCGCATAATACTTTCCATCCGGACTTGCAACACTTGAAACCACACTGTCCTTAGATATATTTTCCGGCCATTCCGGTGTATAAAATGTAACTTCATCAAGACCAAATAATGCATCCTTAACATCACATATATACTGGCTTTCAAGTGAAGATACATCATATATGCGGCTTCCATCACTCATATATATATGTGAATTCTTCTTTAACAAAACAGCTATAATTAATGAAATAGCAGCTATCGCCACTATAACTATGGCGACAGCTACTCCTGCTTTCTTATATGAATGTTTTGTCTGTGGTCTTATCCTGCTATCCATCTTAATATTATTATCTGCCTTAACATTATTATCCGTCTTAGCATTATTATTTTTTCTGGTCTTAGCCTTTTCCTGCTGGGCTTTTCCTTTAGCTTTACTGGCAAGCTTTTCACTTCCAGCCTTTAACTTATCAGCCACATCATTAAAATCAACTTTAGTTATATCAAAGACACCTTCATCATAATTCTTTACCTTATTCGAACGCTTCTTTGCACGCTTTCCCTGCTGTATTGTCTTGCCATCTTTATCAGATTGTTCTGATTCACCAGACAAAACATTGCAAGCTTCTTCTGCACTGTCTAAGACCTTCTGTATCTCTTTTCTTGCCAGGCTTTCTTCATATGCTTTACGTCTAGCCATATAGTCACTGCTGTTAATCTTAATTACAGGTCCATTACATCTGGGACACTCATTGCCCTCATATTCTGTTCCACATTTAACACATTTCATAAATTAATACCTATATTAAAATGTAAACTTGTCTTCAAAATATGCCTTAAGATCAGAAATCTTAACTCTTTCCTGCTGCATAGTATCTCTATCTCTTACTGTTACAGCATTATCTTCTTCTGACTCAAAGTCATATGTTATGCAGAATGGAGTACCAATCTCATCCTGTCTTCTGTATCTCTTACCAATATTACCTCTGTCATCAAATTCACAGTTGTAATACTTAGAAAGCTCTGCATATACCTTCTCTGCACCTTCGTTAAGCTTCTTAGAAAGTGGAAGAATACCAACCTTGACTGGTGCTAATGCTGGATGGAAATGAAGAACTGTTCTTACATCTCCTCCTTCAAGTTCTTCCTCATCATAAGCTGCACAGAGGAATGCAAGTGTCACTCTGTCCGCACCAAGTGATGGTTCAATAACATATGGAATATACTTTTCCTTAGCTTCATCATCAAAGTATGACATATCCTCGCCAGATACTGTCTGGTGCTGTGTAAGGTCATAATCTGTTCTGTCTGCAATACCCCATAATTCACCCCAGCCAAATGGGAATAAGAACTCAATATCTGTTGTTCCCTTTGAATAGAAGCAGAGTTCTTCTGGTGAATGATCTCTTGCTCTCATCTCATCATCTTTAATTCCAAGTGCCTTAAGCCAGTCTATGCAATACTGTCTCCAGTAATTGAACCATTCAAGGTCTGTTCCCGGCTTGCAGAAGAACTCTAATTCCATCTGCTCGAATTCTCTTGTTCTGAATGTAAAGTTACCAGGTGTAATCTCGTTACGGAATGACTTACCGATCTGTCCAATACCAAATGGCACTTTCTTTCTCGATGTTCTCTGTACATTCTTAAAGTTAACGAATATACCCTGAGCTGTTTCTGGTCTTAAATACACTGTATTCTTAGCATCTTCAGTTACACCCTGGAATGTCTTGAACATAAGGTTGAACTGTCTTATATCTGTAAAGTTGTGCTTGCCACAAGTTGGGCAGCATATATTCTTCTCATCAATAAAGTTCTTCATCTGTTCCTGTGACCATGCATCAACTGAACCTTCTATCTCATAGTTATTCTCATCTGCCCAGTCTTCAATAAGCTTATCAGCTCTGAATCTTTCGTGGCAGTCTTTACAATCCATAAGAGGATCAGAGAAACCGCCAAGATGTCCTGAAGCAACCCAAGTCTGTGGATTCATAAGTATTGCACAGTCAACACCTACATTGTATGGGCTTTCCTGTACGAACTTCTGCCACCAGGCCTTCTTAACGTTATTCTTAAGCTCAACACCAAGGTTACCATAATCCCATGTATTAGCAAGTCCACCATAGATTTCTGAACCCGGATACACGAATCCTCTTGCCTTTGCTAAAGCTACTATCTTTTCCATTGTCTTTTCCATATCAATAATCCTCCTAAAGATACAGATGCCATCTATTGATAAGGTGATAATGTACTTAACACATATACACCATAATATTTCGCATCTTCACAATAATCTTTTTAATTCTATAACATTCCTTGTATAATTTCAACTGTGAATATCGTGTAATTATGACTCCCATGGACGTATTCTATAAGAAGCACCTATCTTATCGCATATTATCCGACACTGTGCTTCTTCCTCGTGTGATATAGTTGTGTCAACCGTTGTCATAACAACATTAAGTCCATTTGCTACGCATTTCTTCGCAAAATCTATCATCTCATCAAATGTCTTATCACCGAATTTACTTCTTACAAGCTTGTTATACTCATCCTTATCAGGATTGTTAAGACTTATTGATACAGTATCTATAAGACCAACCATTTCTTTTGTTATGTCTCTTTCATTGATAAGGTTGCCTGCTCCATTAGTATTAATTCTGATTGGCTTATTATTGTAAGTCTTTTTAATAAATGCTGCTACCTCTCTTATCTTATCCCAGCTTTCTGTAGGCTCGCCAAAACCACAGAATACTACTTCACCAAAATCATCAAGATTCCATTTGGCAAATTCATCTATAACCTCACTTACAAGAGGTTCTCTTTCAAGCCATAATCTGTCTGACTCGCCAATTCTGTCCATAGTCTGTCTAAGACAAAATGTACAGGCAAATGGACATTTATTAGTCATATTAACATAAAGATTATTATGTACTTTATATAATATCTCCATAATTGTTCTCTCTTTCTTTTATTAAATTATCTAACATTAACATTCCTTTAATTATCTCTTATTATTATCTTATCCATTAATCATCTTAATGTTGTAAGCAGCTCCTCAAAGCACACTCCATCAGTAACCGGTATCTCTAATTCTATTGATTTCATTATGCATTTTTTTATGAACTGTGAAGCCTTTCTTACTGATTCGTGAAAATTAACTTTATTAACTGCATCTGCTGCAATTATCGCCGTAAATATATCTCCTGTTCCAGACCTCTGTGTTCCAACCTTAGTTGTCTTAATCTCATATCCACCACAGCCGTCCTCATAACAATAGTTAGCAATATATGCACCTCTGACAATTCCTGTTATAACTATCTTTGAAGGTCCCATATCTGATAACTGCTTAGCGATTATCTCAAGCTCTTCATTACCATACTCTGCATTATATTCCCTGCCTGTTAATATACAGGCTTCTGTAAGATTAGGTGTAAGAATATTGGCATAACTTACAAGCTTTTTCATCTCTTCGCATGTTTCTTTAGTATATGTAGCATACAGATTACCGTAATCACCCATAACAGGGTCAACAACCACTATATTATCAGACGTCTTAAATGTATCAAAGAAATATCTGACTATCTCAATCTGTTTATGCGAACCTAAAAAACCTGTACATATTCCATCAAATTTAAGATTAAGCTTCTCCCACTCCTTTATATAAGCCGGCATACTTTCTGTAAAATCTTCAAAATAAAAGCTTTCAAAACCTGTATGATTAGACAATATTGATGTTGGCAGTGGGCAGCACTGCACTTTAAGAGCTGATATAATCGGAAGCTCTACAGCTATAGAACATCTTCCAAAACCTGAGTAATCATTAATAGCTGCTATCTTTTTCTGGTTATTGTGACTCATAAATCTTCCTTCCTATCATATATTTAACTTTAATCAGTAACATCTTAACCAATATATTATTAAAATTAATATCTTCTTAAAACCTATATACTCTTAACCAATATCAAGCATTTCTTTGGATTTAAAATGTTTATCAAATGTGATAAATTCTATTCTATTCACCACCTTTTTAAGTTCCTTTAGCACATCAGCTTTTACAACGAAGTTAAACAGCTTTGTAAGTGGTGCTGTAATAATATACTGTAATGTATACAAGGTTGAAGATTGAAGCACTATTCCGTCACCCGACGAGGCAGCACACTCCACGCAGTACATTCCATTTTCCTTATATGAATATAATTGTAACTCCTTCTCACTTCCGCAGCCTGCACAGCTAAAGAAATCCGGACACTCTCCATTAACGGCTATCAGCCGTATCTCATATATATATCTTACAAGTTCATTGGGTAATGATTTATTAACCAGTGCCTTAAATGCAACATATAAAAGATTAATCATATCTGCGGCATCAAGATTTTCCCTGCCATAATATTCTGCCAGCTCCGCAAAATAATATCCATACAGCACACCATCAAGATCGCTTACAAGCTCTTCAAAATAATTCGTAACATTGGCTTTCTGTATTGTGTAAGAGTCCCTGCCCCTGTACACCTCGAATGTCCCAAATATAAATGGTCTTGTAACTCCTATAAGGTGGCTGTTAGGACGTCTTGCTCCTTTGGCAAATGCCGCTATCTTACCAAGCTCCCTGCTGAGTATGACAACACGTCTGTCATAATCTCCAACAGGCATACTCGACAATATAAATCCTGTGACAGAAACTACATCAGCCACCTTGCCACCTCCGGATTAATTCTGTGTCTTGTTATCTTTCTTATCATAGCCAAAATTCTTTATAAGAATATCGCTGTCTCTCCATTCCTTCTTAACCTTAACCCAGAGTTTAAGATTAACCTTGTTTCCAAGCTGCTTTTCTATCTCATACCTGGCATTAGTTCCTATCTTTTTAAGCATTTCACCACCCTTGCCGATGATAATACCCTTATGTGAATCTCTTTCACATATTATTGTTGCATCTATATCTGTAATCTTGCCTTTAGGTGACTTTCTATCTTTAAATGTATCTATAACAACAGCTATTCCGTGTGGAATTTCTTCATTGAGGGCGTGAAGTGCCTTCTCTCTTATAAGTTCTGCAACAATCTGTCTTAATGGCTGGTCTGTAACTGTATCTTCATCATAGAACATAGGTCCATAAGTAAGATACTTGAATATTGTTGTTACAAGGTCATCAACATTACTGCCATTTCTTGCTGATACTGGAATTATCTCATCAAATTCAAGCTCTTTATTATAGCAGTCGATTACAGGAAGTATCTCCTCTTTCTTTACAGTATCAACCTTGTTGATTACTAATATCTTAGGTGCATTTACCTTTTTTAACTTCTCTATAATATGTTGCTCACCTGCTCCGATATATGTTGTTGGTTCTACTATAAAGCACACAACATCAACTTCATTAATAGTCTTCTCAGCAGCTCCTACCATATATTCACCAAGCTTATTCTTAGCCTTATGGATACCCGGCGTATCAACAAATACAATCTGTCCTCTCTCATCTGTATACACTGTCTGTATCCTGTTTCTTGTTGTCTGTGGTTTATTAGATGTTATCGCAATCTTCTGCCCTATAATATTATTCATAAGTGTAGACTTGCCAACATTAGGTCTTCCAATAAATGTTACAAATCCCGATTTCACATTGTCGTTGCCAGAAGCAGCACCGCCGCTTATTCCACTGGCTTTAAGCATTTCATCTAAATTCATCGTATTCTCCTTATATATCCAATATCATTTATCCGATAAGAGGCTTTATTTCATCAAATAAATCTGCTGCCCCATTAATCTGCTTCTGGTTACCTACTACGCAGAAATAATTCTGCCCAACTGCTGATTCTATAAGTGGAGCAAGTTCTCTTATACTCTCAACTGTCGCATCAAGAACTTCTTCCCTGTCTTTTCTTAACATATCTTCTGTGCAATTGCACATATAATGTGTAAATGACCTGCTGCCCATAGCTGATGGTGTAAGAGGTGCATCTATCTCTCCAATGGTTCCTATTATGAACTTAACCATATCTCTTCTGCTGACATCAAAATTCCTTATATAATCAGCCGCACCCTCGTATATATCGTTAGTCTTTTCAAGATTAGGATCCCTGTAAGATACCATATAGAAATCACCATTTCTTGATGAACCACTCATACAGCCGTAAGCTCCCCCTTTAACTCTTACATTAATCCAGAGATAATCATAAGAGAATATAACCTTTAACACCTTAAGTGCTCCTGTATACTTATATCCGTCTTTTACGAAATTACCACATCTTGCAACATACTGTACCTGTGATGCTGATGTGTATCCAGTCTTTACATTAACCGGTGTAAACCTTCTTACTGCTGTATTAAAATGTTCGTCTTTGATATTACAGCTCTTGGCTGACAATGCCTTAGCAAAGCAGTCATAGCCTTCATCATCTGCTGTAAGGCTTACTATAACATTATCCTTGTTGAATATATATCCAACAAGCTTATTAAGCTTCTCCACTATCTGTGTCTTATTCTGTTCAAATTCTTCATCAAGCTTCTTAATGAACTCATAATATTTGTACCCCCTTAATATATCTGAGTAATAAGCTGACTCTGAGAACTGTGCGCAACACTCTAACATAGCAATTGAATGTCCCTGACCCATAAGAGAAGCTTCAAGTCTTGATTTAATTCTTGCAATTATCTCCTTTAATCTCTTATAGTCATCAAATCTGGTATTATACATAATCTCTTCCATCATGCCAAGAACAAATGGAACTTTCTCATATAATGCCTTACTCTTAACCTCATATACGATTGTATTCTTACTAAAATCAACCTTATCGCTATATAGAGCTGTTCCTGTTGCAAGACCACCACAGTTGATATTAATCTCATTAGTAAGCTCTGGATAAGTATAATTCTTAGTATCCATAAGGCTTAATGTTGAGCCTAACAAGCCCATATATGGTATAAGTTCATCAGGAACACACTTAGTGTCAAATGACAGATTAATATATGCAATCTTATTAGTGAATATATTATGGTGTACTATCTTAATTCCATCAACGCTCTTAACATCATTGTAATCCTTAGCAGGCTCTCTTTTAATGTCTGACAGCTCAAGCATTGGTATCTTCTCAAGCTCCTCCTGGCTGGACGGAGCATCCTGATATTCCTTTAATTCCTTTGTCTTACTTACAAGCTCTTCTAATTCGTCATTAGTTAATGTGCTCTTATACTCTGCAAGCTTGTCCACTTCTTTCTGTTCCTTTTCCTTCTCAAGCCCATACTCTGGAACAAGGCTTATAATTGACTTGTGATTGTTATCAAGAAGATACTCTTTTATAAGCTTCTCGAAATAGCCATTTCTGGCGTCTTTCTTTAACTCATCAAATGTATCTCCCGCCTCAATATGAATAAATGGCTTTGTTTCATCATATAACCAGCTATCCATCATAGTAAGATAATACATAAGTCCCTTTGGATATGGACCATAATCTGCTTCTCTGTATTTGAATTCGTAATAATTAATTCCAGCTTCTATTGTTCTTTCATTAATTCCGTCCTTAACAAGCTTTTCTAATGTGTCATTGATAACTGATACAAATCTGCCCTGCTCCTTAGAATTAGAATTCTTGGCAACTATTGAATATACAGGCTGGTAAAGTGATGTCTCATAACTTGAATATACATCAGTGCTTATACCTGCATCTAAAAGTGCCTGCTTAACAGGTGCTCCCGGTGTCATAACAAGTGCATAATCAAGTATCTGGAATGCAAGATAAAGCTTGGCATCAACAGAAGTTCCAATAACTGCATTATATGAAAGATAAGTATTATCCTCTAATGACTCATCTTCTGTTATGGCATAAGGCTTTGTTTCATATACAGGCTTGTCAAATGCTGCCTGTCTTTCTATATTGGCATGAATATCAACATCTGATACATCAAAGTCTGATAGATATTCCCTGTCAAGATATTCAAGTCTTTCATTAACGTCCATATCGCCATAAATATATATATAGCTGTTAGATGGGTGATAATATTCCTCGTGGTACTTAAGGAAATCTTCATACTTAAGTGTAGGTATAACCTCAGGGTCACCGCCCGATTCATTCCTGTATACAGTATCTGGGAATAATGATACAAATGTATATCTTGAAAGCACGTCATCTGGTGATGAAAATGCCCCCTTCATCTCATTAAATACAACGCCATTATACTTGATATCATCATCTGCATTATCAAGTTCATAATGCCAGCCTTCCTGCATAAATATCTCTGGCTTTTCATACATTGCAGGATAGAACACTGCATCCATATATACATCCATAATATTCTTAAAGTCAGTATCATTACAGCTTGCCACTGGATATACTGTCTTGTCTGGATAAGTCATAGCATTAAGAAATGTATTAAGTGAACCCTTGCACAATTCAACAAATGGATCTTTAACAGGATATTTTCTTGAACCACACAATGTTGAATGTTCAATTATATGCTGCATTCCTGTATCGTTAAAAGGTGGTGTCTTAAAACCTATTGAAAATACCTTATTATTATCATCATTAGATATAACGACAACCCTCGCTCCTGATTTCTTATGTCTTAATATAATACCTGCTGAATTAAGATCTTTTAATTCTTCTTCAAGGACAATATCATATCTTGCATTACTGCCACTTATTATGTCTGATTTATTCAATTCTTCTATCTTCTTTTTAACGTCAAAACTCATCTGATAACCTCATCTAATCAATAAAATCAATATTCTTATATATTGTACCATACCTTGCCAATATTGTAATCTATTTATATAATTTTTATAACCAGCAATTATTTATAACCTGTTAAAATCTTATGGCATAATTTTCATTTTTAAAATACTTGCCAAATATCAAGTTTATTGTATAATTAATTGTTTGCATATAAACATATTATAATATAAGCTGTCCCACTTATTCTTTAACATATATTATATGCAGCTAAATTACAAATTATATTTAATGCACTATGCGAAAGCGTTAGTGCTGGAATGGAGGTTATATGGAAAAAATATGGATTACCGGTGCCAAAGGCCACGTTGGTACTGCACTTTCTGCTCTCTTAGACTGCCGTGAGTATGAAATATTCCCTACTGATGTTGACGAAGTCGATGTTACAGACCTTGAAGCTGTCAACAATTATGCAAGAGTTAATCGTCCTGATATCATTATCAACTGCGTTGGTTACAGTGATGTTGCAGGCTGCGAAACTAATCCTGACAAAGCATTTGCAGTAAATGCTGTAGGAACACGAAACCTTGCTGTTATGGCACAGTCTATCGGTGCAAAGCTAATTCACATATCTACAGATGATATATTCTCTGGTACAGAGGATCATTCTTATAATGAATTTGATACACCTAATCCTAGAAATATATATGGTAAAAGTAAGCTTGCCGGCGAAGCTTATATACAGTCTTTCTGTTCGCGTTATGTGATACTAAGAAGCAGCTGGGTATATGGAATAGGACAGGATTTCCTTAACACTGTACTTTCAGCAGTTAAAGATCCTTCTGTAAATGAACTCACTGTATCTGAATATGAATATGCGTGTCCTACAAGCGCTTCTGAGCTAGCCAGAATTATTGAATATTTCATTAAAAATGAGTGTCTTGGAATATACCATGCTGTATGTCAGGGCTCTTGCAACCGTCTTGAATATGCCAGGACTATTCTTGAATATGCCAATGCAACAGACAAGTTAAAACTTGTTCCTGCCAACAATAATAAACCAGTATATTCAGTTCTTGATAATATGATGTTAAGACTTGAACACATTGAACAGCCTAAGAACTGGAAAGATGCGCTTAAAGAATATATTAATTTATCAGGAGGCTGCTAAAGAATGGAAAAATCTTTAAAAAACACAAAAAAGCCTATGGGGCTTTCTACTAAGATATTCATAGCACTTATAGCCGGTGCAATAAGTGGTGTTTTAATCCACTATTTTATGCCAGCAGGCTATATCCGTGATTCAGTTATCGTTGAGGGTGTCCTCTATGTAATTGGACAAGGTTTTATCCGCCTTATGCAGATGCTTGTAGTTCCACTTGTATTCTGCTCACTTATATGCGGAAGTATGGCTATCGGTGATACTAAGACACTTGGTAAAGTAGGTATTAAAACTATTCTTTTCTATCTTCTTACTACTGCTGTTGCTGTATCAGTTGCATTATCAGTTGCTATGCTCATCAATCCCGGTATTGGCGTTACAATTGAAAATGTATCTACAAGCAGTGTAACTATCGCTGAGAAACAACCGCTTACACAAACACTTCTTAACATAATACCTAAGAATCCTGTTGAATCACTTGCAACTGCTGATATGCTTCCAATTATCGTATTTGCATTATTCGTAGGTATTCTTTTAGCGAAAATGGGTAATAAGGCATCAACTGTAGCTAACTTTTTCAGTCAGTTCAATGACCTTATGATGGAAATGACTATGGCAGTTATGAAGGCAGCTCCTATCGGTGTATTCTGCCTTATCGCAAGAACATTTGCTAATATTGGTTTTGACGCATTTGTTCCAATGCTTAAATATATGGGCTGCGTAATACTCGCACTTGCTATCCAGTGCTTCGTAGTATACCAGTTACTTTTATTTCTCTTTACAAGACTTAATCCATTTAAGTTCTTAAAGAAGTTCTTCCCAGTTATGAACTTCGCATTTACAACAGCTACATCAAATGCAACAATTCCGCTTTCAATCAACACGCTTGATAAAAAGCTTGGTGTAAGCAAGAAAATATCATCTTTCACAATACCACTTGGTGCTACCGTTAATATGGATGGTACATCAATTATGCAGGGTGTTGCTGTAATATTCGTAGCACAGATATTTGGAATTACACTTTCTCCATCTGACCTTGTTACAGTAATTATAACAGCTACACTTGCTTCAATCGGAACAAGTGGTGTGCCATCTGTAGGTCTTATAACACTTGCAATGGTATTCCAGAGCGTAGGTGTTCCAACAGAAGGTATCGCACTTATTATGGGTATTGACCGAATTCTTGATATGTTAAGAACAGCCGTTAATATCACTGGTGATGCTGTATGTACAACTATCGTTGCTAATCAGGAAGGCCTTGTCAATAAAGAAACCTTTAATTCTTAAGTTACTGTAGATAACTAATTATCAATAAATATTTATTAATATTATGAACAAAAGGGCTTCATATACCTGTCACACAGATATATGAAGCCCTTTTAAATAACATTATTCAATTGTCATCTTAGCGATAATCTGAATTATGTAGCCTAAACTAATTACTTAGAACGGATTTCCTTAACTAAAGCAACTGCCTCAGCTGTCATATCCTTAATCTTATCGAATTCTCCAGCCTTGATTAAGTCACCCTTAACCATCCAAGAACCACCACAGCAGAAGATCTTATCGCAAGATAAGAATTCTTCAAGGTTAGATGTATTGATACCACCTGTAGGCATAATTCTTACTGTTGTGTAAGCTGCACACATAGCCTTAATCATCTTAATTCCGCCTGCTGCTGTAGCTGGGAAGAATTTAACTCTTGTAAGACCTCTCTTAACTGCCTGAGCAAGTTCAGATGGTGTTACGATACCTGGCATTACAGGAATATTCTTAGAGATACAGTAATCAACGATTTCTGGATCAAAACCTGGGCTTACGATAACTGAAGCACCAGCTGCTACAGCTCTGTCAACCTGCTCTGTTGTAAGTACTGTACCTGCTGCAAGTACCATATCTGGATATGCTTCGTGCATAAGACGGATAGATTCCTCTGCTGCTTCTGTACGGAATGTAACTTCTGCACATGGAAGACCGCCTTCTACTAATGCCTTAGCTAATGGAAGTGCGTCCTTTGTATCATTCAATACTACTACTGGAATTACTCCAAGTTCTTCAAACTTATCTGCTATATTACTCATTATAATAATAGCCCCTTTCTTTTAATTATTCGACTGATACTTCTCAGTGTCTTTGATTATATCATAATTCTTTAAAAACGACAATGAAATGATATATTTCGTTTGTATTTTTATAAGAACTTTATGCATTTATTTAAAGAAGCCCTTCTTCTTTGGATGTTTGTGTTCCTCTCCTGTAAGTGTCTTATCATATTCCATAAGTGCTTCTTTCTGTTCATTATTAAGCTTTGTAGGAATATCAACAATAAGTGTAATATAATGATCTCCTCTTGTCTGAGGATTTCTTAATGTTGGCATACCTTTGCCTCTGAGCCTTACTCTTGTACCTGAAGCTGTTCCCGGCTTAACTTCATATATAACTTCACCATCAACAGTCTTTACCTTGACTTCTCCGCCAAGAACTGCTGTAGGATAGCTTATTACAACATCTGAGAAAATGTTATAGCCATCTCTCTCAAATGCTGGATCTGCTGATATCATTACAGCTACTAATAAATCGCCTCTTGGACCGCCATTAGTACCTGGCTCGCCCTTGCCCTGAATACGGACACACTGTCCATTATCAATACCAGCAGGTATATTAACTTCAATTGTCTTCTTGCTGCTTATATAACCTGTTCCATAGCAGTCTGGACACTTTTCTTTAACAATCTTACCTGTTCCGTGACAGTCTGGGCAAGGCTGTACACTTCTCATCATTCCAAGGAATGACTGCTGTGTTACTGTTACCTGTCCACGTCCGCCACATTTCTTACAAGTTTCAGGACTTGTTCCCGGCTTTGCACCTGTTCCGTGACACTTAGAACATTCGTCCTTAAGTGTTACATCTATCTTCTTCTTAGTTCCTGTAACTGACTCTGCAAATGTAATTCTTACATTAACCCTTATATCTGCACCACGTCTTGGTCCGTTGCTGTTACGTCTGCTGCTTGAACCTCCTCCGAACATACCACCGAATATATCACCAAATATATCGCCCATATCACCGAAGTCAAAATCAAAGCCGCCACCGCCAGCTCCACCTGCACCGCCTTCAAATGCTGCGTGTCCGAACTGGTCATACTGTCTTCTCTTATCTGCATCACTAAGAACTGCATATGCTTCTGATGCTTCCTTAAACTTAGCCTCAGCCTCTTTATCTCCCGGATTCATATCAGGGTGATACTTCTTAGCTAACTGTCTATATGCTCTTTTAATTGCTGCATCATCTGCGTCCTTAGGCACACCAAGGACCTCGTAATAATCTCTCTTTTCTGCCATATAGGTTCCGCCTTTCTATACCCGAAAGGAGTCAGGTACCCTGATATGAGTCCTGACTTCCTTTCTGATTTCATCTATAATTGTCAAGTCTTAAGAAGTCTTTATATAACTCCATAATTAATCATTGTTAATTGCATTAACTCTGATATTATAACCTTCAATAATCATAGACCACATCATATATATTACTTAATTATACTTCCTTGTAGTCACCATCTACAACATCATCACCATAAGGTGCACTTCCCTGTGCATTATCAGCACCTGCGCCAGCTCCCATATCAGGACCAGCACCGGCTGTGCCTGCACCCTGAGTTGCTTCATACATCTTAGCAAAGAGGTTCTGTGCTGATGTCATAAGCTTTTCTTTAGCTGCCTTAATCTCATCAACCTGAGCATCTGTCATATTCTCAGCATCTGTTGATTCAACAAGTGACTTAAGTGCGTTAAGGTCTGCCTCAACATTTGCCTTGTCGTTAGCATCAAGCTTGTCGCCAGCTTCATCAAGAGCCTTCTGTGTCTGGAATACCATAGAGTCAGCTTCGTTACGAACTTCGATAGCTTCCTTACGCTTCTTATCCTGAGCTTCGAACTCAGCAGCTTCCTTAACAGCCTTATCGATATCTTCATCAGACATATTAGAACCAGCTGTTATTGTAATATGCTGCTCCTTGCCTGTTCCAAGATCCTTAGCAGATACATTAACGATACCATTAGCATCGATATCAAATGTAACTTCAATCTGTGGAACACCTCTTCTTGCTGGAGGTATACCATCAAGTCTGAACTGTCCAAGTGACTTGTTATCCTTGGCAAACTGTCTTTCACCCTGTACTACGTTGATATCAACAGCTGTCTGGTTATCAGCAGCTGTGGAGAATATCTGGCTCTTCTTTGTAGGAATAGTTGTATTTCTCTCGATAAGTCTTGTAGCAATACCACCCATTGTCTCAATTGAAAGTGAAAGTGGTGTTACATCAAGAAGAAGGATATCACCAGCACCGGCATCACCAGCAAGCTTACCACCCTGAATAGAAGCACCGATAGCAACACATTCATCTGGGTTAAGTGACTTGTTAGGTTCGTGACCTGTTAACTGCTTTACTTTATCCTGTACAGCTGGAATTCTTGTAGAACCACCAACTAATAATACCTTTGAAAGTTCTGAAGCTGTAAGACCTGCATCTGAAAGTGCGTTCTTAACTGGCTCAGCTGTCTTTTCTACTAAGTCGTGTGTAAGTTCATCGAACTTAGCTCTTGTAAGTGTCATATCAAAATGCTTTGGACCTTCTGCTGTTGCTGTGATGTATGGAAGGTTGATGTTAGTCTGCATAGCACTTGATAATTCCTTCTTAGCCTGCTCAGCAGCAACCTTTAATCTCTGAAGTGCCATTGTATCTGTAGAAAGATCTACGCCTTCCTTAGCCTTGAAGTCATCTAACATATACTGTGTAATAGCATTATCAAAATCATCACCACCAAGTCTGTTGTTACCAGCAGTAGCAAGAACTTCGATTACACCATCACCGATTTCAATGATAGATACATCGAATGTACCACCACCAAGGTCATATACCATAATCTTCTGCTCGTGTTCATTATCAAGACCATAAGCTAAAGCAGCAGCTGTAGGCTCGTTGATAATTCTCTTAACATCAAGACCTGCAATCTTACCAGCATCCTTAGTTGCCTGTCTCTGTGCATCATTGAAGTAAGCTGGAACTGTGATAACAGCTTCTGAAACTGTCTCACCAAGATAGCTCTCAGCATCAGCCTTTAACTTCTGAAGAATCATAGCTGATATTTCCTGTGGTGTGTACTTCTTACCATCAATATCAACCTTGTAATCTGTACCCATATGTCTCTTGATTGAAGAAATTGTCTTATCAGCATTAGTAACTGCCTGACGCTTAGCAGGATCACCTACTAATCTTTCTCCGTTCTTTGTAAATGCAACTATTGATGGAGTAGTTCTGATACCTTCTGTGTTAGTAATAACAACTGGCTTACCACCTTCCATAACAGCTACGCATGAATTAGTTGTACCTAAATCTATACCAATAATCTTGCTCATAATTATCTTCCTTTCTATGTCTTATATAGACATACTGTTTAATAATATCAATTCTATTTGTTACAAGTGTGTGTATTGTTCTGATAAGCCCTAAGCCTGTAAACGACTTCTTTCTATATCACAACTACCCACATCCTTTACTTCTGGTAAAAGCTCATACCATTATACATCAACTAAATATTCTGATGTATTAGTTAGCAACCTTTACCATACTGTGGCGGATAACCACATCTCTATATGTGTAACCCTTCTCGAACTCTTCAACGATAATATTCTCGCCCTGAGAGTCATCTTCCACATGCATAACTGCATTATGAAATTCAGGATTAAACTCTGAACCAACTGCCTCGATTGGCTTAACCTGTAAGTCTTCAAGCATCTTAATTGTCTGCTTGTAAACCATATCCATACCTTTGGCAAATGGTGTTTGTAACTCTTCCTCTGTCACTGACTTAAAGCCGCGTTCAAAATTATCTACTATCGGAAGAAGTTTCTTTACTACATCCGAAGCTCCCATCTCGAACATTGCTGACTTTTCTTTGTCAGTACGCTTTCTGTAGTTGTCAAACTCAGCCATCTGACGCTTCAAACGATCTTGTAAATCCTCAATCACAGCGTCCTTCTGGTCCTTTTTATTATTTATATCAACTGTTTCCTCCGCTCCTTGCGCATCACTTGCGTTGTCAGATTTCTCTGCCTTCACATCTGCGTCAGACGAGCCCTGAGCTTCTACAGTATCAGCGTCTTTATCTGTATCTGATGTAACATCTGTATCATTAATATTAACATCTGCTTCATCAACATTATTAATGTTATTATCTTTCTTAGACACCTTATCTCCTCACCTTTCTATGATTTCTTGAATACATCATCCAACTGCGTCCTCATATTCTTCAAGGTTTCCACAACCTTTTCATAATCCATACGCTTTGGACCAATAATACCAATTGTACCCTTCATTCCATCCTGTAATTCATATGTTGCTGTTACAACACTACAGTCTTTCATAGATTCAATCGGTGTTTCATTTCCTATATATACCTGAATACCATTGTTGGAACTACTATCCTGTTCATCAACACTATTGTCATCATCAACAACAAGATCTGACAGGCTCTGCTTTTCCTCCAAGGCATATATAAGCTCACTGGCTTTGGTTGAATCACTAAGTTCTGGATACTTGAATATGTTGGTTGCACCGCTTGTATATATCTTTAAATCATCTGCACTGCTTATTGTATCAACAATCGCATCAAGAACTTCTTTGACAAGATTAATATGTTCTCCTGCCTGATTTTCCATCTTTGAAACAATGCTCAAATTCATCTGTTCAAGAGTAAGCCCTGTAAGTGTTGTATTAATAAGAATGTTAAGCTTTAACAAATTCTCCTGTGACAAATCCTCGCTTACTGTTATCACCTTATTCCTTATAAGATTGCCTTCCATAACTATTACGGCTAATATCTTATTGGCTTCAAGTTGTGATAACTGAACGAACTTAAGCTTATTGCCTGTTACCTTAGGTGTCGTTACCATAGTTGCATAATTAGTATCTTTGGCAAGAACCTTGGCAACATTCTGAAGAAGCTCTTCTACCTTTTCAACCTTCTCACCTAACATATCCTTCATTGAACTTAATTCCTGTTCTTTAACAGCAACCTCGTTCTCTCTGTTGGTTATGTTCTGTTCTTTCTCAGACATCATATCGTCTACATATAATCTGTAGCCTTTATCTGTAGGAATTCTTCCTGCTGATGTATGTGGCTGAACTATATACCCAAGCTCTTCCAGGTCTGCCATCTCATTCCTTATTGTCGCGGAACTAAGCTTCATGTCTGTGAACTTAGATATCGTTCTTGAACCAACTGGCTCGCCTGTTTCTAAGTAGTTCTTAATGATTGCTTTAAGTATCTTTACTTTACGCTCATCAAGCTGTTCATCAAGCCCCATGACATACCTCCTTTTCTTTGTTGTTAGCACTCAATAATTAGGAGTGCTAATATCAACATAATTAAGGTATCACTTTGCAAGGGTGATGTCAACAATTAATTTAATTTTTTGTATAAATAAATTATAAACTTTATTAAGTGTTTGGAGAAGGGGGGTGGGGCTTCGGGCACTAGAAAGCTGATTGGATATTTCTAAGACTTTCCTTTTGTTGTGGTTATGAGGGACGCAAACGCTCAGACGCAACGTCCTGTTGCGTATTCGCTCCATCGCACATCCGTGTGCGATAATTCTATCAGAATTTCCTATTACATAAAAAACTGCTGTGTAAATCTGTGGCTTTGCCTGATTTACACAGCAGTTTTATTGAGGTTAAAATTATTCTTAATAGAAATTACTTGGGATTAGATTATATTCCTAAGAATTTCTTTACTTCATTGGTCATCTCGCTTACTTCACATACTGTGTTGTGGAGGACTGGAGCTGTTCTGATTTCTTCGATAGCGTTAGGAACTTTTACTTTAGCAAGTTCGCTTAACTTATCTACAAGTTCAAAGTCACCCATTGAAGCATACTTAGGGTCGATTGCTTCCATTACGCTTCTTGTAAACTTGTATGGGCTTGCTGTTGAAGCTATAACTGTCTTAGTTTCGTCCTTAGTGTCTGCCTTGTACTTGTTATAAACTGTAGCAGCTACTGCTGTATGTGTATCTATAACATATCCACAAGTTTCATATAAATCCTTTATAGTAGCAGCATCTTCCGCCTCTGTAGCATAATTGCCATAGAAATCTGAAAGCTGTGCTTTCATATCAGCAGTAATCTCATACTTACCTGTTTCTTTAAGTGAAGCCATAAGCTCGCTGTTCTTCTCAGCACTGTTGCCTGCTATTCTATAGATAAGTCTTTCAAGGTTGCTTGAGATAAGAATATCCATAGATGGTGATGTTGTAAGAACGAAATCTCTGTTTCTGTCATACTCACCCGTTGTAAAGAAATCGTATAACACCTTATTCTCATTAGAAGCACATATAAGCTTATTAATAGGAAGTCCCATATTCTTAGCATAAAATGCAGCAAGGATATTACCAAAGTTACCTGTAGGAACTACTGCATTAATCTTTTCACCTGCCTTGATTTCTCCGTTAGCAAGAAGTCTTGCATATGCATATACATAGTATACAATCTGTGGAACAAGACGTCCTATATTGATTGAGTTAGCTGATGAGAACTGGAAGCCGGCATTGTTCATAACCTTTTCAAGTTCCTTATCACCAAATATATTCTTAACACCTGTCTGTGCATCATCAAAGTTACCCTTAATTCCAATTACGTGAGTATTAGCACCCTTCTGTGTAACCATCTGCTTTTCCTGAATAGGGCTTACACCGTTCTTAGGATAGAATACAACAATTCTTGTTCCTGGAACATCTGCAAAACCTGCAAGAGCTGCTTTACCTGTATCTCCTGATGTTGCTGTAAGTATTACTATTTCATTTTTAACATCATTCTTCTTAGCTGATGTTGTAAGTAAGTGTGGTAATATAGATAAAGCCATATCCTTAAATGCAATAGTTGCACCATGGAATAACTCTAAGAAATATGCACCCTCTGCCTTAACTAATGGTGCAATCTCTTCAGTATCAAACTTAGAATCATAAGCTTTGTTAATACAGTTCTTTAACTCTTCTTCTGTAAAGTCATCAAGCATAAGCTTCATAACTTCATAAGCAACTTCCTTATAAGACATCTTTGAAAGTTCTTCTAAGCTCTTATCTAATGAAGGAATAGATTCTGGTACGAATAATCCACCATCTGGAGCAAGTCCCTTTAATATAGCCTGTGAGGCTGTTACTCTTACACTATCATCCCTTGTACTTCTGTAAAATAAACTCATCTCTTATTCCACCTTCTTATTTTATTGGGGTGAATCACAGTCAATCTGATGCATAACCGTCTCCCACATACATATGTACCTGCCAGAACAACATCTGGTAAATGGAACAGCTTTATCATCACTAACCGGATTCTTGTTAAAAATGCTTTAAACAGAAACCATTATACAACAGGAATGATACGAAAAACAATAGGTATATTGAATTATTACTAATTTTATCATATAATTTATAGGATTGATAAATATTAGACAATTTCCAGCTGACAGTAATATATACAATATTATTAAGATAGCAATGTATTTATTATAAAATCAAATTAACATATCACTAATATATGATAGCATAATAATCAAGATACGTTAAAGGAGAACCACAACTTGGCTAAAGGTGTTTACAAGACCAATAAAAAAGACGGCTCTGTATATTACAGGGTTTCAATAACATATAAGAATAAACATATAAGTATCGGAAGTTATGATGATGAAAATACAGCCTCACAGGTTTACTGTACTGCTTGCGATATACTTTTTAAGCCTGATATATATTATGTTAATATTGACCTTCATACTTCATCATACGCCAAATGTCATATTGATTTTCCTTATTCTAAGTTCATAAGTCTTATTAATTTCCGCGACAATGGCATATATATTAAGACACCCATATACCTGTGCAACAAGGCATTTTTGTATTTTCTTGAACCCGGGAATACTCTTATATTTTCCATTGATGACCTTTTCTATTATTCACACCACACAATTATGTGCCGCGGCGGTTATTATTTTGTAAATGATTATGGTATGCAGACAAGCATTTTATCAAGATTTGGAATACGCAGTCATTCCGTTAAAGGAAAAGATTACATTTTCAGGAATAATGACGAACACGATTTCAGATATGAAAATGTGTGTGTAGTCAATAAATATAATGGCGTGAGCCAGATTGTAAAAAACGGACGTATAATGTTTCAGAGCAGAATTCACATTAATGGTGATTTTATAATAGGGACTTATGGGACGGAATATGAGGCAGCTATTGCTTATAATAAGGCAGCTGATATGCTAGAACCGGTGTTTCCGGTGAGTTATACGAGGAATTATATTGAGGATATATCGCACATTACTTATGCGGCTGTTTATAATAGTGTGAAGATTTCTAAGAGGGTGATTGAGTATGTTAAAGGGCTGGCGGAGAAAGTGAAATAATTGACAATTAGTGGGTTATAAATTCAATTGACAATGGTTATTTTAATTGACAACGGACGCGGGCGGAATAGCCAATATATCAACGTCAGGCACGCTCCCGCTACTCTCAAACGCAGCGGATACTAAGGCGGTAAAGGACACCGCCTAAGTACCGGCGTTTTCAAAGTACCTGACTTTTGATATATTGGCTATTCCGCCCGCTGGGTATCTATTCATTTAGGTATACGTTAATTTTTTTAATCTACTTAGCCTCACAATAAATAACCCTCATACCAGAATTAACATTGCAATTATTTCAACTGGTGTAATTGTGTTATATCTGTTATTTTTATTCCTTCTGGTAGTTCTTCTTGAATTTTTGTTAATTGAACTTTATAATTTGATATTGTTGTTCCTGCTTTTATTGAATATGTTTTTGATACATATGTTTTTTCCTTTATATCTACATCAAATTGTTCTTGTTCTTTAATTATTTTTACATTGTTAGAAATTTTTGTTTCGGTACATCTTTCTGCATTGTCTAGGATTTGTTTTATTGCTCTTACTGTTCTATTTCCTGCTTCTCCTATTCCAGAATAATCATTTGGATTATTTCCATGTATATAGCAATATATTGCTTGTTTTGTTGCTGAAAACGCCTCTCCTTTATTATTGCAACCTAACTCTTGTATTGTTTTATATGGATATCCATTTATAATTATTCTCCACAATTTAACATCAGAAATAGAATCTTGAATTGAAACAGAATATGTTAAATCATCTTTTACTCCTTGTTTTGTTCTATCTAGACAATATGCCGGATATTCTTGTCCATCTTTTAAATAATATGAGTAGTATGTTTTTACATATATCCCCTTATATATTAATAAACTTCCACAGTCACCACCTGAAATAATATTTGCTGAGTTTATATCTACAGCCTTTACTGAATTAATTATCAAATTTATATTAAGAACTATTATAAAAGCTATTATTGATATAATCTTTAATGTTTTTTTTATTTTTAATCTTCCTCCTTTTATATCATATATTATTCTATTCTTTGGTTTCTTTTGCTTGTACACACCTTCTGTATTCTGGTTCATTTTCTACACATGTTATTAATGTTATTCTATTGTCTTTTGTATTTTCTAATAGGCTCCAGTCAGTATCTTTTATTATTTTGTTTTCTATTACACTATATGTTTTTTGCTCTCCATTATATTGATAAATTATTTTATCTGATAAAATATAGATAACATTCTCATTAATCGTCATTTGCTCTACATCATGTCCAAGTTCTATATTATTTAACTCTTTGGTTTCTAAGTTAT
>ERZ860388.286-NODE-286-length-45328-cov-5.397301_pt1 | contig 45328 bp, 36 predicted proteins | sample MGYA00509978_ERZ860388 | MGnify/ENA primary metagenome ERZ860388 (study PRJEB30046, sample SAMN00715225) | human gut metagenome | study: EMG produced TPA metagenomics assembly of the A metagenome-wide association study of gut microbiota in type 2...
GTAATGGCTGCAATAATTTTTGTAATGTCGAAGACGGCCTCACTGCCGTTGCGTTTGATGATTTTCATGCTGACACTCCTAACACTGATCTATCTGAAATATACAAACTGTATACAAGTTCCAAACGTACAAACTCCGTTTGGCGAGCAAATCTATCTTATCGCAGCGGGAGAAAAAAGTCAAGGGAGAAAACCACTATATATAGTGGTACTAAATTTCGACACGACAAAATATTGCATTTCGAACGTTCCAACGATGAAAATGCCGCGGCTACAACCGCGTAGAAAATAAGCCTGTTTTTTTGGCTATTTTGGGGAGATGTTGCCAATTGACAGAATTTGCGTCGATGCAGCGCGAAATATCGCACGCTCTGCGTCGGGGTGGGGCTTGCAGTGGGCGGCATAAGCTGGTATACTGTTAGCAGATATTGAATCACCCTGGCACAAAAACACAAGATGTTGAGACGATACTGCATGTGCCGTTTATAAGGAGAGCCTTGCCCCATGAACTATGCAACCATCAAATACTGTGACATCGCCAACGGCGAGGGGGTGCGCACCAGCCTGTTTGTTTCGGGCTGCCGCCGCCACTGCCCCAATTGCTTTAACGCCGTTGCGTGGGATTTTAACTATGGTACACCTTTTACTGATGCAACCATATCTGATATAATTAATTCAATGAAGCCAGATTATATTGCTGGTCTTACACTGCTTGGCGGCGAACCATTTGAACCAGCCAATCAAAGGGGACTTATTCCGCTTCTAAAGGCTGTAAAGGAAAACTATCCAGCCAAGGATATATGGTGCTTTACCGGTTACCTTTTTGATGAGGATATTATGGATAAAATGTATGACAAATATCCTGAAACCAGAGAAATGCTTTCATATATTGACGTATGCGTCGATGGAAGATTTGTTGAAGAATTAAAAGATATGATGCTTAAATTCAAGGGTTCATCAAACCAGCGCACAATACTTGTACAGCAGTCTTTAAAAGAAGGCACTGTAGTTACTGCTGAAGAATATCAATAATCAGTGGAAAATCTATATAAAAAAATTCAGGTATTAGTCAGTCACCTGAATATCAATAATATTAAGGAGAATAATTATCAATGAAACAGACAGTTAAATTTAAAAAGCTTACACCAAATGCAATAGTTCCAACTTATGGTACAGAATTCTCTGCCGGTGCAGACCTCTATTCCGGAATGACTGAACCAGTGATAATCAACGCTGGTACTACAGAATTCATCAAGACAGGGATTGCTATGGAAATCCCAGAAGGCCTTGTTGGTCTTGTATACGCACGAAGCGGTATGGCGTGCAAAAAAGGTCTTGCCCCAGCCAATAAGGTCGGCGTTATCGACTCTGATTACCGCGGCGAGCTTATGGTTGCATTACACAACCATTCACAATCCCCTGTAACCGTTGAACCTGGCGACAGAATTGCACAGCTTGTACTCACACCTTATATTACTGCTGAATTCGTTGAGGCTGAGGAATTAAGTGATACAGTGCGAGGTGATGGAGGATTTGGGTCTACTGGAACTAAATAATATTCAGCATATTACTGTCATTACATACAATAGCAGCTTCGGTAGAAGCTGCTATTATATATTTATATTAAATTAATTTCGTGTTATTTTAATCAGGCATTTCTAATTGGATTATGGACGTTATATAATCTATCTCTCTTATATTCCAATGGGGTTAACAAGAACCATCCTGCCATTTTCAACCTGATAATATTCCCACTTTTCTTCATCATAAGCTAATAGCAATAGTTTTCCACCCCTATAAACCGATCCGTCAATATAATAATGGCTCTCTCCGTCATAATAAACATCGTGATTTCGTCTGGCTGTTATCCTCTCTTTTATATGGTGTTTTGTGTTCAGACAAGATGACCTCTCGTGTTGTCAATTTCTCCTTTTTCATTTTTTCTACACGCTTAAATAACAATTTAAGCTGTTCTTCTTCTGGCAATTTACTGAACTGTCTTATATTCATTTCTAAACCCCCACTAAATAAATTTTGATTGCTTGTCTTATTTTCTTATATCCCTATTATGATTTTTTCTGATTGCCTACAACATAATTTTTGAAAGCGTACAATACTATTTTTGATACCTTACAATATTTTTATTGCACTTGGTCATGATAATTTATATTACTGTACAGCTTTTTTAGGTATATAATCATAAATTTTATGATTGCTATATAGCCTTTTCTTTATCATTAGTCATGAACTTTATTATTCCTATAAAAAATTTTTATTGCTACAAATCTAAAAATGTATGACCATCAATCATGGTTTGCAGTCATAAAAAAATGACAGTTAATCATAAAAAGCTGGAAAGCCTTGATTTTACTGCATTTGCTGTATAGAAAAAATAAATCATTTGAGTAAAGGTGCAGAAAAAGCATCCGTCGCACGCTACATAAAATAGCTATCCATTGCACAGCGTTCCCAATGCAGGCTTTGCCTGCAAAGGTCACCTGTTCCATTCCTATAGCTATTTTATTCCGCCGTAGGGTTGCTTCGCTGCACTATATTTCGTATAGTGCTCACCTTTCCGCTTTCCAGTTCCAGCTTTACAAATAGTAATCTTTCCAACCGTTCATAATGCACAAAATTCACTGCAAGCATAAAGGTCATTTCATTCCCAATATGCTTTTGTTCATAATGTGCATTATTCACTAATCAAAACCTCATTAGTATAGTGAAAGCTTCAAGGTGGCACTATACTTTGAACTACGTTCAAAATATAGTGCCCTACGGGGATTTTATGTACATCCCAGCCCTTTTCAGGTCTGGCATATCACATAAAAGGGAAATACTTCACAAAGGTATTTGTTTCGTATTTCGTAAATGGAACCCCCTACCCCCATTTACACAAAAATGCCCTATGATGCATTTTTGCATCATAAGGCATTTTCTATCATTCATATCACAAGGTATTGTGATATTCATTCTAATGTCATTCCTAATGCACAAAAGTCGTAATCCTTCCAATGTGCAAAAGTCATTCCTTTTTATATAAACCAAATAAATATGTTTTCTATTTTTAACTTGCATTGGTTAATATCATAAATTCTGCTTTATGTTTTTCTAAAAAATCTTCCAAAGTATGGGGCGTAACTGCATATTGACTCAATTCACTTAAACGATTAGATGTCACATTAATATGTATATTATTACGTTTAGTTTCAAAATATCCTCCCTCTTCGTTCAATTTTTTTAGTCCTCTAATAAATTCCACAAAAAAATCTAATTGGTTCTTTCCTCTAAAATTTACTGAAAAATCACCTTTTTCTGTTAGTTCTTCCTTAGCTTCTTCTATTTCCCTTTCTTCAAATTGCAACTTTTCTTTTATATCATTTATCGTTTGGTCATATTTTGTGGCTCTTTCCACTTTATCAACATTAACTTTTAACATATGAGAAGTTTTTATTGAACCAACTGAACAATTACTATTTGAATCAGACTTTTTCCTTCGCAAATACACCAAAGAATTAAACTCTAATATTTCATTATTAAAATCTCTTTCTCGCTGTTCAAAATCCGCTAAACACTTTTGAAAATCATTATCAATCTCATTTAATCCAAATTCCGACTGTAAAATTTTCATTAAACATTCTTTTTGTACATAAAGATTTTCTATTGAATAGCAAGGCGTTTCAAACAGTCTTTCATTTATACCCCTTAAACTCAAATCATAATCTCTATCAACAAAAAACATAGTGCATACATCATCATACAAATTTTCAGATATAACTCTATTAAATAATTTTAATACTTCCTTTTTATTTCCTACTGTATATGTAATGAATTTATCACCAAATTTTTGCCTTATTCTTGAATTGTAATACTTTCCATCTTCTCCTTCATAAAAGCAAAATGCATATGTTTTAAAGTACCTTCTGTTATTTGCAAATTGTATATAAATTGACTCATATGTTCCTCGCTCCTTACGCATTTGCTCCAATGATAAACTACCATCATCTAACATTTTATTATCCTCGCTTGTACTTCTCTATATATCTTCTTATTTCTTTTGCATCATAATCAAATTCATTTTCAAATATAAACGGCGAATGCGTAACTGTTAATAATAAATCACAATTTTCTGTTCGCATAATATCTGGCAATAACATTTTCTGCCATTGAAGTGACAATGACAACTCTGGTTCATCAATAATAACTATACTTTTTTCATCACTTTCAAGGTATAATTTAGAAAAAAGAGATACAATCTGCTTCTCTCCAGAAGATAATTGTGTCAACTGAATAATATCACTCTTTTTTCCTAAGTCATTATCTAAGAAAATATCAAGATTTAATGTACTTGGATTATAGTAAAAATATTTATTAATTAGATATTTATTACAAGTATCTGCAAATTTTTTTATTCTGTCATCATATGCCTTTTGCAACTTATAATTATCTATAAGCTTATTAATCAAATTCCATAAATATAGATATTCATATTTATTTATTTCCCCATTACTTACAAGATCTAAAATCTTTTTCTTATAAGATTCTTCTATTTCCTTTCCAACTCTATCTAATACTATTTTTACAGTTTCAAAATTAAGATCTGTATATGCTGTATTACTATAAATTTCTTCCATCGGATCTTTACCATCTGCATATTGCTTTAAAAGAATTCCTGTCATTTCAGTAAATCCCTTCATGGCAAGAGAGCGAATTCTATCTAAAATTCTGTTAATAGAAGTCTGCACATCCGACATTCCGAATTTAATCAATAATTCTGTCTGATTTAGCTCTTCATTTCTAAGATTTAATGATGCAAAATCATCTTCTATTCTACGATATGTGGGCAAATAAATAATCCTATGCGAAACATTTGTTGATATAGCCTTTATTAGATCTACAACATTGTTTTTATTCCCTTTTCGCCGATTTTTAGAATTTATTTCTTTATTGTTAATATAACGTCTGATTTGTCTTTTTGCTACATTTATTGGCATATCTAATGTTCTTGCAAGTTCAAATGAAATTCTTTCTAACTTATGATCTATATCGTCTTCATCTAATGTATTATCATGTAGAATAATGTTTTCAATAATATCCGCAATATATATATCTTTATCACTATAATACTTATATGAAGCATACCTCTTATTTCTATTATATTCATTAATATCTGCAAAAGAAATTGTATAGATTTTTGAATCACTTCTAAATTTAATCTTTATTTCAGAAAATTGTATATCAGTTAATTTTGAAAATTGTTTTTCTAAAATATAATATATACAATTCAGTATAGTAGTCTTGCCTAACCCATTTTCCCCAATAAAAATATTTACTTGCTTCTCAAAAGGAATTTCAATATTGTATCTATCAAAAAGTCCAAAAATGCCTATATACTCCAAATTTGTTTCATTCACTGCATTATATACCATCGCTTCATACAAACTATCGTATTCCATTATATGCCCTCCTATCAGATTTTATACTATGTTTATATAATAATATCATACAATAGACGTTATAACAATTTTTAAGTGTTACTTTTTAACTAATACAAATTTCTCTCATTAAACTATATATTTTGATTGCCCCCTTAAATTCCTATTCTCACACTTTCAGAACAATTTCATTTTGAGCAAAAAACAGATTCATTTCTGAACCTGCTTTTATAATTCATAATTTTAAATCAATCCAACTATACCCTTTTTGCATAAGCTCCATTTTTTTATTCTGACTTATTGCAAATGTTGCCTCTACTTTATGATCTGCTTCTACATTTAAGAAATTATATTTTGTTACTGGTGTTTATTGATACACCATCTATTTTTAAACTACTTGTTGTATATCCTTCTGCAGGTATTATATATACTGATGTATTTTTTGGATATGTTATTTTATCATTACTTGATATTGCACCACTTCCAGTTTTATTTGTTGTTATAGAATAAATATGTTTCTTCCATTTTGCAGTAACACTTATATTTCCTGTTGCTCTGGTTTTTAACTTGCTGTATAAATCTGTTGTATCATTAAATGTTGCATTACAACCTTCATTGATTCCTGTTATCTTATTTCCATTTGCATCATACCAGCCTAAAAAATCATATCCTGTTTTTGTTGGATTAGAAAATGTTACCCCATATAATACATTATATGTACTTGGATTACTTGAATTATTTGTCCCACCATTTAGATTATATGTTATTGCGTAATCTGTTGGAAAATAGTCATATTCAAAATTCATTACATATGAAGGTTGTGTTATTTTTGTTCCAAAATTAAATGTTGTCCACTTACCTGTTATTTGTCCATTGCCAAATCTTGGTGCTAAATAGAATCCATTAGGTACTGTCAATCCATAAGTTGCATCTGGCGTAAATTCCTCATTATATGTTCCTTCACCATAGGTTGTTTGTAATAAAAAGGCTGTTTTATTGCTGTTATTACCTTCATTTTTAAATCCCCATGCCCAATGTTCATATTTATTTTTGTAAAATGACGTAGCTGTTAATTTCATAGCTTGTGCTGGCATAGTATATATTGCTTCCTGTTTTGTTAAATCACTTTCTGACCAGCATTTAAACCCACTTGCATTTCCTAATTTTGCTGATACAACTATTTTCTTTCCTTCTTTGTAATATCCTCCACCTGTTACTGCCTCTATTCCCGCAGTTTTATCTAATGATAACAAATATTCTTTATCAATTATTTTCCCACAATTAGTACATTGTTTATATCTTATTCCATTTTCGATACCATTATTTGTTTGATATATATATATATATATATCTGGAATTATGTGTGCCTCAAACTCTTTCGTTATAGCTTCTGATATATTTCCATTATTATCTTCTGCATATATTGTTAATTTGTGCTTTCCAGAATCAATGCTTGGTACAGTTATTGTTCCATTAAAATGTTTTTTGCTTCCATTCGTTGCAATATTTGTTGCTAAAGTATTTTCAGTTCCATCATCAAAACTATATTTAACATTTACTGTATCTGTTTTATTTTCATCTGACACATACCCACTTACATTAATTAAATCTCCTGTACAGTGATTCGTTCCTACTCCTGTTATATCCGATATTTCTGGTGGATTATTTAATTCTCCTACACCAATTGAATGTGAAAAAGTTTTCACTTCTCCTGGTTCTAATGTATATTCCCAATACCAAAATGCGGCAGAATCACCACCACTATAATTTTTTTCCTGTGATATAAAGAAATTATTAACATCTCTAAGATTCTTGTATTCACTATAAGATCCTACCCATATTCCAGTAACATCTGTTGACCCATATGTATTTCTCAATAATACATTAAACATATGTCCAGAATCTTCCATATAAAATCCTCTTCCATTATCGAGTACAGTCACAGGTGCTTTATCATTTGTGCCAATTTGAACATCAAGACCTTCTCCTAAATACATTTTTTTTCATGTTGTATTAGTATTTTCTATTGTATAAACAACACCTGCATATGTTCCGTTTTGCTTTGATATATATTCAGTTTTGATAGTTACACCATCTATTGTAGCTTCTCCATTGTTAGATCCTGTTACTTTTTGTGCTGTATCACCTACTTTTAGAATAGTTATATATCCATTATTATTATAAGATGTTCTTACATCCCCCTCTATGTTATAGTTATATGTTTCACTGTTTGTAAATGAAAATTTTACATTTTCGGCTGCATAAACTTTTGTTGGATGAAGTATAATAAGACTTGAAGCGATTAATATCATCACAAAGATGTATGACACTATTGATTGAGTTAGTTTACTATATTTCATCATGCATCCTCCTTATGTTCTTTTAAATATCTTTTTCTATATCTATAATAGGTTAATTGATTTAGTTTTAATTCCTTCATAAGTTCAAATGGTTTCTTTTTGCCAGATTCAACCTTTTCATATTCCTTACAGAATTTCTTATAATCTATTGCCGCTGGTCTGCCTAATTTATCCCATTCGCCCCTTGCTTTTAATGCTTCATATCCTTCTTTTTGCCTTTTTTGCTTTTTATGCATTTCTGCTTCTGCCATAGATGCATATAATTCAATCATCATATTATTGACTGTTTCCATCATCATTTTTGCCATTTCATTATCTATTGAAGAATAATCTATTAAAGTTGTTGGAAGTTCCAAAACCATAACACGCACATTCTTTTCTTTTAGCTTTCTAAGTTCATCTAATGTATCTTGTTTAGTTCTTCCAAGTCTATCTATCTCAGTGATAATTAATGTGTCACCTGCCCTTAATACATCTTCTGTTAAAACAATGTATCTGGCTCTTTCAAAATTCTTGCCTGTCTGCTGGTCGGTATATACTTTTTCTAATTTCATATTATGTTCTTCACAATATTTTGTAATTTCAGCTATACCACGATCTAAGTGTTGCTCACGTGTGCTTGTTCTATGATAACCATATACCATTTAACCACTTCCTTTCTATTATTTTACTAATAGAATGACAGATACTCCTAAAAAGTCTTGTAATATTTTTGACAGCTTCCAAAAAGTCCCCCTTTGAATTTTTGACAGTAAAAAGCTATACAGCTATTTTGTATACTTTTTGAAGTCCCCTCTTTTACCATCACTAAAACCTTAAATCTTCCTGTGATGCCTTTTTTGCATAAAAAAACACACCTGTTTCCAGATGTGTTTTTTGTGAAGCTATGATTCAGTATAAACGAGATCACTCACTACTCCTGTTTACCCTACACCAATTTTCTATTGGTACTATCTGATTTTCTATCAGCACTATCTGGTTTTCTACCAGCAATGTCTAATCATTGATTAGAAATGTATAATCTCCATATCTTCAATGAGACAATTATAATATGTATTTTGAATTTATGCAATAATTTGAAATTAAATGCCTTCTATTGTACATCCACTATCTAATGTGATTCCTAATTGTGATGCAATTCTTGTCATTACTTTTTTCATAAATGCATCACTTACTTTTCCTTTACGATCCATTAATCGCTTTCTATCTAATGTAAATATATCTGTAAGATTTATTCTGCACTTATTATCTTCTGTTTCCTTTACTAAGACACCATATTCCAAATCCGCTTCTGTTATTTCCATTTGCCAAGCTTCTTTCTTTACTGCTTGTCCATCTAAATAAACAGCATTAAATGTATAACTTCCTTTTGTATGTGCCTTTTGGGATATTACAAGCGCCCATCTCATACCAGTTGTTTCACTTCCTACACCTGTCGGCACTTCTACCCTCCAGATTTCCCCTCTGTGTACACGCTGTCTTGGTTGGCTTTCCATTTCATATAATCTATATCCTGCAGCTATTCTTGTTTTAAAATCTTCTTTTCGACTTGATGTTGGAAGTGAACTATATGTTCTTATGCTTTTATTAATTACGCTTTCAAAAGTTTCCGTTGTATACCACTTTTGCTCCTGCACAATCTCAATAGTTTCATCCATATCTGGTGTATAACCATATCTTTCTGCTAATTGGTCTATTGCCATTATCATTAAATCAGCATCTACATCATTATAAACTTTTTCCAGCCAGTCCATGGCATCTTCAAATTCATAACCAGCACTTAATTCAATTTTTTCCCCAGTCTTATTATTTCTGGAGCATAACTGCATAATGTTTTCGGTCAGATCTTTTTCGTTATCATCATTATGTATTCTGTCTAACTTTAACATTGCTGTTCTAAATCTGGCAACATTACTTTCATTTGCTTCTGTGCAAGTGTCCTTATCTGGTTCATACTTGCCAGAAAATATGTTTTTTCTTGGCGTATCTATTATTTCCTTTCTTTTCGTGATAGATTAATTATACCAAAAAATCTGGTGCTTTCCAGTCGAATTTCATACTATATATTGTGTTTTGCATTTTGCAAACACCACTATATATAGTGGTGTTTTTAAGATATAAAAAAAGCAGGTATATTTCAACCTGCTAATTATTTATGAAACAAGTGCTTCTTCCCATTCTGTAAGAGAATTAGATATATGATCTAACCAAACTGTTGAATCTGACACTGCAGATAAATTTATACATTTTTCATATAAATCCATCATATCATTGTGTTTCAATGTTTTTCCTTTTAAAACCAAACTTTTAATTGTCTGCAAAATTGATTCTAATTGTCCAATAGTAATTGGAACAATTTTTTGTGGTTTTCCTTGATATTCATATTTAACAGACATATAAAAAGTATTAACTGTATCTATATGAAGTTTTGGAGCAATAAAAAGACAATAGCTTGTTTTATCACTATTTTCTTCCTCAAATTCCCTTAAATGTCTCATTACTGGTTGCCCTTCATTATGCCATTGATCTCTATTTGTAAGCATAGTAACTTCACATATTGCATCAAAATTTTCATAGAAACATTCTATATCTGCAACTCCACTTGGTGCTGTGTAAATTGGTTCATTATCATCCCCAACAGGAGCATTTGGTTTTATTAATTTAGAATCATTTATGATATTCAATGCAACATTTGTCCATTTTTCTAATTCTATTGAATATTTCTTTGCCAACGATGCTCTATTGTGTGTTTTTATATCTTCTAATGCTTCTAATGCCTCATCAATTTTATCCGCATTTGTATGATATTCTTCTTTTATCTCTAAATTTTGTAATTTTGTTCTATATTCTCTTCTTTCTTCAATAACTTTCTTTAATTCATCTTTTCCTGTTGGAATTGACATTGTTGTAGTATCAACAGATAATTTTGTTTCAAGTTGATTTATTTCATCATTAACACCACTTAATATCTCTGTTAATTTGCCTACTGTTTCAAATGGTAATTCATATGTTCCGTACATGCCCATGTAATTACGCCATTCCTCTTCAGTAAAATTTTTAGCACTACCATCATCATTTTCTAAAATAGAATTAATTTCTGTCATTCTTCTTGGCTCTAAATCTATATATGTATGAGCATATTTACCACGGATATAAATGTATTTTGTTAAGCGAATATATCTAATCATATTATCTGTATATTCATTTACATTTTTGACTGGATTATTAAAATCAGATAAATAATCTTCTATATAATTTTTTGCAAATTCTGCCTTTTCGTCATCATCAAGAGATTCATATATTTTCCTAAAATCTAAAACTCTTTCCGCTACTTCATTTATTTGCTGGTATGATTTTAAAGATAATGCAAAAATTCCAAATTCTAATTTAGATATACCTTTTTCTTTTAATCCTTTTTTGGTGCATAATTCATTTACTTTTTTTATTAAACGCAATGTATTAATAAAAGGTTTTGTATTCCATGTCTTAAAGCCACTATCATATGGATTGGGATATTGATATTTTAATAACGTATCTAACATAAACTCATTAAAGCTTATTTCTCCATTTGCTAACATTTTTCCAACATTAGAAACGCATATTTTCTTTTCGCCATTGATTCTGGTATATACCAATCCTAATTTAACAAGTGGTGCCATTGATTGCCTACCACGCATAGACGGAGATTCATAATTTTTGGCTTCAAAAATTTCCTTTGCTTGTTCATATGTCATTTCTATTGTTTTATCTTTTAATAAATTTGTCTGTTCTGCATTTAGATTATTAAATGATTGGGTATTATCTGGATTATTTAAATATTCCCTATTTTTTATCAATCTTATTTGAAATTCAATCTGTGTTGAATCATTCCACTGCTTTCCATCCATTTCCAATGCTGTTCGTAAAAATCCAATTATTCTTTCAGCTTCACGAACAGTTGTACTCATGCTCCACAATGTTTCCACTAAAACCATCTCCTTATTTTTTATAATTAGTTACTAAAATTTCAACTGTTTTTTTGTCTGTGTCCATTGCTTGATAATTTGAATTATTGTAATCATACTTTAAATAATGTACTTGATATTTATTATTCTTTATCCAGTCCATTAATATTTTATTTTCTCTCCCCTTATGTTGAATTACATTTGATAATGCAAACTTTATTTTTTTCTTATTCAATGTATCTAAAAAATCCAATAATTTTTTTTCATCATCTTCTGTCCATCCACCATTTTCGTTGTAAGAAGCTGTGGTTATAAGATATGGCGGATCACAATATACCAAAGTATTTTTATCTAATTCTGAAATATCAAATTTATCAAACGATACATTTGTAAATATTGCTTTCTGCACTTTTATTACATTCATAAAATCTTCCAATTTTTTCTGAATGTTATTGTTGAAATCTCTTTTTCCTACTGGCAAATTATATTCATCATTTTTATTAAATCTTATCTGGTTATTAAAGCCATATATAATCAATAAAAAAAACATTTCATAATATTTTTTATCTTTTCTTGTTAATTTATTAAAATCTTCTTTTAACTTATTGAATTTGTCCTTATTATATTTTCCTAACCCTTCTGAACTGTTACATTTATAAAATTCATAACCATTTAATGATGAATTTGATAGATTATATTGTTTAATCAATTTGTTTAAATCATTAAATAGCTTGTCTTTAGAAATTTTTTCTAATTCATTGTATAAACCAATTAGAACTGAAGATATATCGTTATAATAATGTTTATTTGCAGGTATATTAATTCCTACATTACATCCACCGCAAAACAAATCTACAAATGTATCTATTTTTTCTGGAAATAAAGGTTTTATCTGTGGAAGTAATTTTGCTTTTCCTCCTGTATAATTTAAAGGTGAAGGAATTACTTTGTTGTCAACGATACATAAAAATAGTCTTTCTTCATTGTTGTTATTTTCAGATTTTCCCGTTGTAAAAGCCTTATATGACTTTGAAAAAATTTTCACCTTACCTTTTTTTGATAAGATTCTTATAATATCTTCATCTTTTATCCGTGCATTACTTCTACCATTTGCATTATCACCAGTATTATTGTATGATAATATAATATATTTACATTTTAAATTATCAACTAATTCCTCAAATGCCTTTGTTGCTTTCGTTGTACAGTAATCACTTTTTAAAGATGTTCTATCCATCTTTTTTGCAACTCCTGTAACCTCTGGTTTTTCCCATTTTGCAATATTTTCCAAAAGATGGTACGCATCACAATATTGCCTGCTGTTATAAGGCGGATCTAAATATGCCAAATCACATTCTATAGTTTTTGCCAATTCATTAGAATCTGTATTATAACATCTATTTTTTTTAGAAATTTTATTATTTATTTCTGGTACTTCTAAAATCAATTTACCAGTATACGCAACACCTTTTCTATAAGCATCATAGTGTCCACAAGTATTAGCAATCTTATCAAGTGCATAAATTAATGAAGTAATTAACATTGCACGTTCTTTATCATTTATATTCTTATTGATATATTTATTTTCAATATCATCTCTTATATACCCAATTTTTTTGCATGTTTTATAGTCGAAATAAGTATTTGCGAAATTATCGGACATATAATTATCTTTTTCTATTTCTTTAATAGCGTTATATTCATTTATAATCTTTTGTATTTTGTTTTTATTGTACTTTTGAGCTGAAAACCAAGTTATATGTGATAAATAATTGCTATATAAAATATCATTTGTAATGATAGTTTTATCTAAAAAAGCAGAGGCAACAGCGCCAGTACCAGAAAACACATCAAATACAACGTTTACATTTGGACATTCTTTATCTACAACTTCTTTTATAAAATCAAGTAATTTATATTTATTTCCTAAGTAACGTCTATTATTAATTTTCAAAAATTCCACCACTTTCTGAGTTATTGCATACAGAATTAATTATACCATAATTCATTCTTTTATGCATTATTTTTACTTTATTGTATATTATATTTGCGCTACACGCCTTGTACTTCGTACAATTCCCAGTCTACCGCACAAAAAATTTACCGAGCCAGAAAAAGCACTGGCATGCTAAACCTTTTTGTTTGGTGTATTATTATTTCTTCTGAATTTTTTATTTTCTTCTAAATTTTCATTTACCCTTTTTTTCATAGCTTTTAATCTCATTCTTTCTGCTATTAGTTCATCATCAAAAAGATCATACAAATAATCTTCAGCTACTTCTTTAGGCTTCATTGTCATTCTAAATGTCAATCCTGTTACAGTTTTTCTGTTTTCATCATCTGTACGCATTTCCATAGATTTTATTCTACATTTATTTATTTCTTCTGGTGTCATATTTTCTTCATTTCCATTTGTTAAATGTCTATATACATCATAATCACCACTTATTATAATATCTGTTTTTTCGTTAATTTCCGCAATAGCCTTTTCAAGTACATGCCTCTTTAAATCTTTATATTCTAAATAGCTACCTGTTTTTCCTACAATATCCCTAAAATTATCTAATGATAATGATGTTGGTAAAAATTGTTTCTTGTTAGCATCCCAAAATGATCTAAGATAGATATATAACAATTTTGAAGTTTCACTTTTAAGTTGTATTACCTGCCCTATTTCATAGGATGTAAAAAAGCAATCATAATTCATGAAAAATAATCTGGTTTTTTCATCCATACTTATTGTTAATACATTGTTTTTATATATTACATACGAAAGATAATTATAGCTTTCAAAACCATCTGATAATGATCTTCTTTTTGATTTATAAAGTGTAAATTGCTGTCTTTGTAAATCCCTAAAACAATCTAATATTGCATCTTTCTTCTCTTTTGGCATATCAAACCAGTCTGTTTTTTTGCCACATACTTTACAAAAGTCAATCATGTTGATTTTTATTTCATCTGACCATCCAGTTTTTTTACCTTCTGTTTCATCATCTTTTTCTACATCATATTGCTGTTTTGCAAGACAGCATAAAAATAAAAACAAATTAATTTGTGATGCATTTAGGTTTTTAAATGCATCGCTGTACCTTACTATATCATTGTCTACAAATGTGTTTTTTGTTAGTTGATATTTTAATTTTTTTGCCATATTCAACACCTCCAATATTAATATGACAGATGAAAATGAAAGTGGAAATTTTTTTTATTTTCCACTTCAACCCCAACTTCTTTCCACCTATCACCCCAACTTTCTTCCACCTATATTTTTTTGACACCTTATAAAGCCAGTAATATTAAGCCTTCCAGCGTTTTGCTAAAAAAAGCCAGAAATTATTTTAGAATAAAATAATTAGAATCATATTATTAGAAATGTAAGAAGTATAAAACAGTACAGATAAATCTTGTAGTTTCTACTCACAACCTTTATATAAATGTTATGTACATATGCACACCAGTAGTTTTAAATGTACCGTCACACCTCACTTGATCGTCGATTGTATCGTTTCACGAATTAAATTCATTTAAAACCAGATTTCTGATGAAGTGAATACGCAGTCTCTTCTTTGCTCACGGTAACATTTCTTATGAAGTTAGTCATTTCCGAAAATCAATGAAATTAGTTTAGTGGATTCCCACTAACTAAATTTATTTGTAATGCCGCACTGCGCACATATCATTCATAATCTTATTTGTTAAGCAGTAAGGCATGATCTAAAGCAGGTAAAAAAATAAATGGTATGAACCATTTGTCATTGGATTTTCAATGCTCAAACATTTTGTTTGATTGTTGTTGCGTAGAAAAAATAATTAATCATGTTAGAGTATTAACTAATAGATTTACTATTTATATTAGTAACATTAATAAGAGAGTGAGTATTAACTAATAGATTTATTTAACTGTTATATAAAGATACATGATACCTTTATAGATAACATTAATGTATCTGTATTAATAAGATTAAGTAATAGTAATCATATCTTGATAGATTAAGAAGTATAAGAATATATCTATTTGTATGAGATAATTCTATTAAGAGATATTAAGTATATGTATTTATCAAAAAGCCAACTTTCTTCCAAAAATTAAAAAGAACCCCCGAAGGAGTTCTTTTCTGTATAGCCTTTTTATTCAATCATCTGGAAGTATCTAAGTGCATCTATAATAGCTTCCCTTTTTTCAGCTGTTACTTGTGGCACTTTTGCCTTGCCTTCACCTGTGTTATAGTTTTCTCTTTCTATAATTCCAAATTCACGTTTTACTTGTGCTATATATAAATTTGTTACATGCAAACCATATTTATTTTTTACATATTCCTGTATTTCTTTATATGTTGCCTTGCTTTCTGCACTTGTTATGTCTAATTCCGACATATCCAATCTTACCCTAATTTCGGCATCTGGAGCTTTTCGGGACAACAAAATTACAGTTTCGACATGCCCCGTATTTGGAAACATATCCACACAGCACCCTTTCTTAACCTCATACCCACTCTCCTGCAACACAACCAGATCCCTTGCTAGACTTGTAGGCTTGCATGAAATATACACCATTGACTCCACACCATAGTCAATTATCTTCTTAAGTGCCTTAGGATTGATACCATCTCTTGGTGGGTCGAGGACGATAAAGTCTGGCTTGTCCTTTATGTTATCGAGGGCATTAAGCACATCATCTGCGATGAATTCGCAGTTATCAAGTCCATTTATGCCGGCATTAATCTTAGCCGCTTCTACGGCTTCTGGAATTATCTCAACACCAATGACTTTCTTTGCAACCGGGGCTAACATCTGTGCAATTGTTCCTGTTCCACTGTACAGATCGAATATGACCTTGTCTTTTGTTGTTCCGACATAATCTCTTGCCTTTGAGTACAGTACTTCTGCACCAAGTGAGTTAGTCTGGAAAAATGAAAATGTTGTAATCTTGAATTTAAGTCCAAGAAGCTCTTCTTCAATATAATCCCTTCCGAATACTATCTCTGTCTTTTCATTGATTACCGCATCGGCAACACTGTCATTGTAGGTGTGCAGGAAGCCGGTTATCTCTCCGTCAAGTGACAGTGCTTTTAATCTGTCTGCAAGTTCGTCCATAGGGATATCATTAATTGTAGTTGTCACAATATCCACAAGGATTTGTCCTGTCTTTACAGCTTTTCTTACAAGCAAATGTCTAAGATACCCTTCGTGCTTCATTTTATGGTAATAAGTGAGATTTTTCTCAAGTGCATAATCATATACACACTTGAGTATTTTTCTGTAATCATTATCCACAATCTTACAGCCTGTTACTGTTACTATGTCATACATACTGTTTCTCTTATGTAAACCAAGGGCTATCGGACCATCTTTTACCTCATCGCCAAATGAGAATTCCATCTTATTACGGTATTCACTTGATACAGGGCTTCCAATTATTCCCTCCCACTCATATTCTGTATTAATAACAGGAGCAAGAAGCTTCTTCACTGCATTTTCTTTCATCTTTAACTGTTCTTCGTACCTTACAGTCTGATATACGCAGCCACCGCATTTGCCAAAATGCTCACATCTTTCGTTAGTTTCTGTATCTGCCTGACAGACAACTTCAAGAAGCCTTCCTTCACATTTGCCGTGCTTCTTCTTGTTTACCATAAATTTAACTGTCTGTCCCGGTATTGAATTCTTTACAACAGCCTTTTCCTTTATAGTCTGTCCATCTTCCTCTGTATTAACTATTACATTTCCCTTATTAGGAAAATCCACGCTTTCTACATAACCTGTATATATGCCGCCTTTTTTCATCTTTTATCTCCAATCCTTCTATATAATCAATCAGGAAACTAACCAGCCTTCCTCCCACATCATCGAATATCTAAAAAACCACTGGCTGTAAGCCAGCCAGTGGTCTTTGTCTTAATCATTCTTTAATTGGCAGAATAATTAGTTCTCGAATTCATCATCATCATCTTCAAAGTCTTCATCGAAGTCGTCATCATCGAAATCATCATCAAAATCATCAAGATAATCTGGTGTGAAGTATCTATAGATTGCATATACGATAGCTGCTAATGCTGCAACCGCTCCAATAACTGCTAATACTATGATAATTACATTACTTTTCTTCTTGCTCTCTTCTACATCTTTCTTGTGAAGAAGTTCATTGAGCTTGCTTGCCGCAATAAGCTCTTCAATCTTATCCTTATTCATAACAACCGCTCCTTTCAAAACACTTTTAAAGTAAATATATTGTATCACAACATATTTTATTTGTCACCATATTTAGGCTTTTTTAAGCCTTGCAAAGCCTGCAAGCATTTTCTTTAAACCATACTCATCAAATGTTACAGTTACCATATAATCTCTTGTGCCATTATCAATTGAAATTACTTTTCCCTTTCCAAATTTGGCATGAACCACGGTATCGCCAACACCATATCCAAGTCCAGATGTTCCTCCAGCACTGCCAGCAAAGGCAGTCGAACCCGCCGCGCCATATGAAGTACCTGCATAACTTCCGCCTGATACAGATTTTCCACCAGCTGTCAATTTACTGCCAATTCCACTGCCTCCAACTCCATCAGCCTTCGATGACTTCTTTAAATCAAATATATCCATAGGAAATTCTTTACCAAAACCAACCTTAGTATTCGCCTTTCTCACAGAAGACCTGTAACCTGTTGAGGCTGAGCCGCCGATTGATACACGTTTTGGTTCTTTATAATTCACATTGCCTGAACCGTATCTGTTAAGAGCGGCTTTGGCATTGGCTCTGATATTATACGAACGTGTTTCCTCTGAGTCATCTTTTCCTCCATATGCAATCTTACCTTTATTATATCCTGAACTATTATTTTCTATGTGCATATATTCTTCGGGAATTTCTTTAATAAAGCGTGATACTTTATTCATCTGTGTTTCACCGCGTACCATACGCATCTTCGCACTGCTTAAGTTAAGTATCTTCTCTGCTCTTGTTATTCCTACATAGCAAAGTCGTCTTTCTTCCTCTATCTCTGCAGGGTCATCTGACACTATTGTCATATAACTTGGAAAAAGACCATCTTCCATTCCTGTCATATACACAATAGGGAATTCAAGACCCTTAGCACTATGTAATGTCATAAGCATTACCTGCTTATCTGACTCATTAAGATTATCAATATCTGCTATGAGTGCAACTTCTTCAAGGAAACCGCTTAATGTAGGAGTTTCTTCCTTCTGTCGGCAGCTCTCCTCATAGCTTACTATTTTGTTAATCAATTCATCTATATTTTCCTGTCTTGCTTCTATTTCTTCTGCTGTTTCGCTCTCTGCAAGACATTCTATATACCTTGTGTCACTTATAACGGTTTCGGCAAGTTCTTTTATGCTCATAAATTCCTGCTTCGCCTTAAGTGAACCTATAAGTGTAACAAATGGCTCTAGCTTTCCAACACCTCGTTTTATCGTATCAATATGCTCAGCATCGCACAGAGCCTGCCAGAATGTTATGTCATTCTGATCTGCATATTCCTGAACACGTTCAATGGTTGTCGCACCAATTCCACGCTTTGGAACATTGATAATACGCTTTACTGCCTGTCCGTCCATACCATTGTCTATAGTCTTTAAATATGCAAGTATATCTTTTATTTCCTTACGCTGATAAAAGCTTATTCCGCCATATATACGGTATGGTATATTCTTTAACATAAGCTTTTCTTCCAACGCTCTAGACTGGGCATTAGTCCTGTATAATATGGCAATATCGTTGTAATTCCAGCCGTCCCTTACCATAGAACTTATGCTGTCAACAACACCCTGTGCCTCATCATATCCATTTTCATAAAGTGTATAATTAACCTTTTCACCCTCACCATTCTCTGTCCACAGGCTCTTTGCTTTTCTTCCTATATTATTGCTTATGACCGCATTGGCTACATTAAGAATTGTCTGTGTTGAACGGTAATTCTGCTCAAGTTTTATTACTTTAGTTCCTGCAAATGTATTCTCAAAATTCAATATGTTGGTAATATTGGCACCCCTGAACTTGTATATTGACTGATCATCATCCCCAACCACGCAGAGATTGCCATATTTGGCGGCAAGCATTGATATAAGCTTAAACTGCGATGTATTAGTATCCTGATACTCATCAACCATAATATACTTAAATCGTTCCTGATAATAATTAAGTACTTCAACATCATTTTCCAATAATTCTACTGTCTTGTATATTAAATCATCAAAATCAAGTGCATTATTAAGCTTTAATGTCTTCTGATACTCCCTGTATACATTGGCAATTCTCTTGCCATTGTAGTCGCCACCAGCCTCAAGCTCCATCTGGTCCGGGCTCATAAGCTCATCTTTGGCGTGCGATATCGCATTCATAATTGTCTTTTCCTTGAGCATCTTCGTATCTATATTGAACTTCTTACATATATCCTTTATAACACTCTTAACGTCATCTGTATCATATATTGTAAATGTATTGGAATAACCAATTCTATCTATATAACGCCTGAGAATCCGCACACAGGTGGAGTGGAAAGTACTTACCCACACTTCGCCAGCCTGCTGTCCTACTGTGGCATCAACTCTCTCTCTCATCTCCCTTGCCGCTTTATTAGTAAATGTAATAGCAAGTATATTATATGGCGCCACACCACAATCATCTATAAGATAGGCTATCCTGTTAGTAAGAACTCTTGTCTTTCCAGAACCTGCACCCGCTATAATAAGAAGCGGACCTTCTGTCCTTTTAACTGCTCTTTTCTGGCAGTCATTTAAACCATCTAAATTCATATACTCTCCAATCCAATGTGTGATTATACTCACACTATCTCCACTTTAACTTACAAATGCACTTAATTAAAATCAACAGTGCATCTAAACTTAACCTTCACATACTGTGCATACACAGTATTATAATTCAGTATAACAAATGTTCGATATTTTTAAAAGCAAAAAATCAGAAACCATTGCCTGAATTAGTATATCATTAAATATATTTATCCAGTTATGATTTCTGATTTATAATATATACTTTATTATATATTCTATAAGTATATAATTTTTATATTCCGCAAACATACATTTTCCGTATATTCAACAAATATATTCTTATATCCTACTTCTCTGTTATGACTGCATTATCCATTACTAAATTCTGTGCCTTCTTAACAAGCATAGACTTAACAATAGTTTCTTTGTCATATTTATCTGTAAATGTATCTACCTTTGAATAACCACTGTCCTTAGCGAACTGCTCAAGGTCATCCTTGTATTCATAATCTGTAATTGCAAGACATTCCTTTTCTGCAATTGCCTGATATACAAGCTGCTGTCCTGCTGATGCCTTAACGAATTCATCAAATGTCATACCATATAGATTCTGACAATATTCATCATTAGTCTTACCCTGAAGTGTACTGTAAAAGCTTATTGATTCTTCAAGCTTTGATGACTGCTGTGCAAGGAATTCCTCTGGATAACCTGTAACCTTGCATTTGTCAAGAAGCTGGGTAAGTATTGCTTTATTCTTAGCTTCTGTTATTTTAGTTTCTATTGTTCCACTGACATCATTCTTAACATGTGCCTTATATGAATCAACTGTTTCGCAGTTGAACGCACTCTTAACAAAAGCATCTGTAAGCATAGGAACATTAGCCTGCTGTACATAACTCACTGTAAGCTCGAATACCACTCTCTTACCAGCATAATCAGAATACTTTGAATTCTCTGGAAGTGTGACTGTTATTACCTTAGTCTGTCCTGCAGCCATTCCATATAATTCTTCATCTAAGCCAGTTCCCGCAACAGGGAAAGCATCCTTACCAAGTGTCATACTATAATCAGAACCAGTAAAATCATCTATTGAAAGTCCGCCTGATGTACCAGTATAACCAAATGTAACCTTATCGCCTTTCTGTGCTTCCCTGTTAACATCTGTATATGTTGTCTCACTTTCAAGCTGTTCTGCAATCTTATTATCTATAACCTGATTAGTTATGGCTGTTACATCAACCTCAGCCTGAATTCCCTTATAGTCTCCAAGCTCTACATAATCAGTTGGATTGTATCCATAATCCACCTTTATCTTACTGTTACAAGCTGTTGTCACCATAACTGACATAACCATAGCTGCTGTAACAGCATATTTTACAATTTTATTCTTTAATACTTTTTTCATAACCTGTCTCCACATTAAATATTGCCGTAACACCGACTAGTAAACTATACCACAATATCACATTTAAAACCAGCATTATGCAAATGTTTCACAATATTATCACAAAAAAAGGCAAAAAGCCCAATCTGATATGCTCCCGAATTACTGGAACACATCAATTCGCTTTCTGCCTTTTATATAACTGGTATTAATACCAACATAAATCTTAATTAAGCAATCTTAGCCTTAGCTACTTCTGCTAACTTAGCAAATCCTTCTGCATCATTTACAGCCATCTCAGCTAATACCTTTCTGTTAAGGTCGATGTTAGCTAACTTTAAACCATACATAAACTTGCTGTATGAAAGACCATTCATTCTTGCTGCAGCATTGATTCTTGCGATCCATAACTGTCTGAACTGTCTCTTCTTCTGCTTTCTACCCTTGTAGCTCTCTGTAAGAGCTCTCATTACAGACTGCTTAGCAACTCTGTACTGCTTAGATCTAGCTCCTCTATAACCCTTAGCGAGCTTTAATACTCTATTATGCTTCTTCTTTGCGTTCATACCGCCTTTAATTCTTGCCATTTCTTAATTTCCTCCTAATAATCAATCACAGACATCCATATCTTATAAATATGGCATAATCTTCTTCATTGTCTTTACATTAGTTGCATCTGTCATAGCTGCATGTCTAAGATTTCTCTTTCTCTTAGTAGTCTTCTTTGTAAGAATATGGCTCTTGTAAGCTTTCATTCTCTTTAATTTACCTGTTCCAGTTACTTTAAAACGCTTTGCAGCTGCTCTTTTTGTCTTTACCTTTGGCATAATAATCCTCCTAATTTAATTCTCATATGGAATAAATAATATTTTAACGTTTTTCAGTTAAAAACATAGTCATGCTCCTGCCTTCTAACTTTGGAGCTTTGTCTACTACTGCAATATCACTTAACTTCTCAGCAAAATCTTCTAATATATGCTTGCTGGAATCGATATGTGCCATCTCACGGCCTCTAAATCTTAAAGATACCTTTACTTTATTGCCTTTCTCGATGAACTTTCTTGCCGAATTACACTTAGTATTCAAATCATTAACATCTATGTTAGGTGACAAACGAACTTCTTTGACTTCTATTGTTCTCTGCTTCTTCTTAGCTTCCTTCTCTTTTCTGACAAGTTCATACTTATACTTGCCATAATCCACAAGCTTACATACAGGTGGCTTTGCAGATGGGGCAACCTTTACTAAATCAACCTCTGCCTCTCTTGCCAGTTTCATAGCATCCTTAGGAGACATAACTCCAAGCTGCTGTCCTTCTTCTCCAATAACACGAACTTCCTTATCACGGATCTGCTCGTTAATCATTAATTCGCTAATAGTAGTGCACCTCCAAAATCAAAAAAAGTGGATAGTCAGACTATCCACTTTTTAATCATAATGCATCTTAATTGCTGTTTATCATGCACATTCTTAAAAATATAAACCCAAGTCGCCCGATTGCGCTAAGGTGAGAGTGGATACTCTGCTTTGTTTAACAACTATTAGAGTGTATCACTAATAATTATAGCTGTCAACTAATATTTTATATAATTATGAAAATAATTGCAGAAATTTTCAATTAAGCTCCGCAATTCCTGACAGCCTTACATATCTGTCCGATATTCTGTACCACGTTGGGAAATCCACAACACCAGTCTGCGGCATATTATTAATTCTCTGAAACTGCCTTACTGCCTCCGCTGTACGCTCTCCATATATCCCGTCAACCGTCAGTGCCGGTATTGCCGTGTAATAATCGCCTATAAGATTAAGCTGTTCCTGCAGCTGCCTTACCTTCTGCCCCGATGAGCCTATATCAAGATCTGCTCCAGGCCACGATGACGGAATACCCTGTATCTGTTCAGCCGTATTAATGTACATATTATCTCCATAATAATATCTTAATATATCTATTGAGGAATATCCCTGATCACCCAGATATTTACTTCCCCATTGTGTCATCCAGTCAGGACAGCTCGATTTCTTTCCATCACAATACTGTGTTAATATCGGCTGTTTTACATTCGGTCTTGACAGATAATTATCAAATATTTCATCCACAACCTGTGAAATACTTTCAAATATATTACGTCCGTTGACCCATTTGTGGTCAAATGCAGTTGATGAGGTTATCGTAAAGTTGTAATTCTGGTTTCTGTACCACTCTGTATACACTCTGTTTAAGGTAAATGACATAATCGCTAAAATATTAGCTTCCAACGTCTGTCTTGGCCAGGTTGAATATATTTCACTGCTTGCTACATTTTTAATATAATCCTTGTACCTTACATAATAATCAAGTGCTGTGGAGTCTGTAGGAACACCATCGTGCACAACTATTGTTTCTGGTATTACAACGCGGCTTAACACAATCTCCCCCGACTGGCGTACCGGCTTAATCTCAGTCTCTGGTATCTTGGCAGGATAGCTGCCATACAGCGTATTAACCGGAATTACAATATTATTCTGTGGAATCTCCCTGTTATCTTCATTCAGATACACATTCTGAATACTTGTTTCCCCTGAGAATACATCAATACCGGATATATTAATCTCCTCGTAGCCATCTGCATTAACATCAATAGTGTATTCCGAAAATGGCTGGTTCTCACCCGGTTCCATACTATACTCCACCGGCGGTGTAGGAAGGTCATCAAGATTAACTGCTCCTTCTGAGTCAGTAGTTATCTCATTGATAATTCTTTCAGGATTTCCTGTATATGCAAGTGAAATCCTTGCATCTGCCAATGGTATACCCTGCTGTTTATCATATACATTAATGCGCATTTTTCCTTTATCTATTGCATCGGCAGGAGTTTCCATTGTATGTACATAAACCATAATCTAATTCCTCTTATATTATTCATTATATTTTTGATTATTATATGTATCTTTATGAAATTTTATGAATAAAATAAACTGATATTTCCTTTAGGAGGATTTATGGCTGATTATAGAATCGCCCTTGATGCCGGACACGGTGGAAGCGACCCCGGTGCTGTATATAAGGACAGACGGGAAAAAGATGACACTCTCGACCTTACTTTAGCTGTCGGTGACATACTTAAAAAAAATGGCATAGATGTATATTACACAAGAACTACTGACGAATACGAAACCCCATTTAAGAAAGCAACCGATGCGAATAATTCCGGTGCCAACCTTTTCGTATCAATACACCGCAATTCCTCAGAAAATCCTAACCAATATTCTGGCGTTGAAACCCTTGTATACAGCGATACTGGTTTAAAGGCTGAGGTGGCAAGAAATATTAATAACCAGCTTGAAGATGCAGGCTTTAAAAATCTTGGTGTAGACGAACGCAAAAACCTTGTTGTCCTTAAGCGTACCAAAATGCCAGCCGTTCTTGTTGAAGCTGGATTTATTAACAACGATAAAGATAATTATTTATTCGATGAAGAATTTGACAGTATTGCACAGGCAATCGCAGACGGAATATTAGAAAGCATACCATCAGGCAGGCCCGGAAATACCACTTCCAATAAAAGCAATCGCACTGACAACAATAATAATAGCAACAACAATAGTAACAACAATAATAGCAGCAACAGCCAAATGAATAACTCTGGCAGAACTGCTTCTGCCCCAATTGACAGCACAGCTATGGTTAATTCCATCCCACCTGATAACGAGGTGTTTTCTGTCCCTGTCAGTAGTTCAAATATTATGCCACAATGTCCTTGTGACAATAATGATTATGACACAGAAAATGAAGCACTTTACCGTGTACAGGTTGGCGCATACCGCAACAAGGATAATGCCGACAGAATGTTAAATTCACTTTTAATGGACGGATTTCCTGCATTTATAATATATGAGGACGGCTATTATAAGGTTCAGGTCGGTGCTTACCGTATTCTCTTAAATGCTATTAAAATGGAACAGCGTTTAAGAAGATTCCGCTACAGCACATACATTGTATATTCATAACAGATTGCTATTTAATTAATAAACATTTAAAACCCTCCAAAAGTCGAAACAGTGTCTTACTTTTGAAGGGTTTATTTTAGGTTATTTTACATTTTAGGAGCTGTAGTTATTAATTATCGTTTATTATTCTGCTGAATATATTGTTACACCATGCCACTCAATAGATGCAATATTATCAACACTGATAACCTGTTTTAATGCAAATGATATATGCATAGTACCTGCTTTGACACTTAAATCAGAAGTTTTGTCGTCAATACTAACAACTGTGCCATCTTTAAGATGTACTACAGGTGCATATTTACCACTCATACCAAACCACTTAAAGTCTGCATTTCCTGTTCCCTGTATATCAAGTACGAATCCATCACATTTAAGTGTATCTATATTGATAGTCTGGTCTGCATTATAAGATGATGTAACCGATATATTAGGAGTTGTACTAAGCACACCTGTGCTGCTACTCTTAAGAACTGTTTCAAAAGACCACTCCCCTGTTGCTAAAGTTCTGGTTTCTCTTGTTTTATTATCTTCACCATTTCTGTACGTACACTTAAGATCCTTAACATCAATCGAAATGTTATGATTAACAATATCTCTTGAATCAGCATTAACATATATTAATTCTGCATATATTTCTGAACCATCATCTGACATACCATTATAATTAAGATGGTATAATGTACCTGTTGATTTGAACTGGTCTGTTTCATCACTTATTTTTATTACAGTATCTGCAAAATCAAATGTACCAATTATTGGACTTAAGGTATCATCATTAGGTATAATCGGACTTCCGTCTTTTGACTTTATAGTCAGTTCAATATAAAATCTTCCACCATTAGCAACATATTTTCCCCATTCCACGTCAACATTAGATTCTTCTGTAGATGTAACATTACCTGTATTATAAACATTAACCGAACTATCCCCGCTAATATGAGATTCAAAATTGACATTACTCTTTGGGACAAGATACTTCTGGTACGCGTATACACCAGTGTAAGTTAATCCCGAGATTGCAATCACTGCGGCTGCCGCTGCTGCTATATTTCTATATATTTTTGATCTGGTTCTCATTATGACAGGCTTATTAGCTGGCTTTGCCTGCTCAATCCACTCCTGATTAATATTGTTCATTGACTTAAATAATTTCTCACCATTCATACCAAAACGCCCTCACTTTCCAAAAACTTCTTTAAATCTTTCCTTAATCTGTGCAGTGCAACCTTAACTGAACTTTCGCTCTTTCCAAGTTCTTTTGATATAACTTTAACAGGTTGTGAATACCAGTATCTTTTGATAAATATATTTCTCTTATCAGTATCCAATGTTTTAAGAAATGTATTAATCAATTCTCCTACCATATGTTCATCACCCTCAAGTGCTTTATCAGGCTTGCCGATACACTGTTCCATCTCGGCTGTAAGTTCTATAACATTAGAGCTTCTTTTTAATGCATTGTCATGGTCTATTCTCTTGCAGATTATATGTCTGCATATAGTAGCTGAATATGCAAACAAATATTGCGGTCTGTTATCTGGAACTGATTTCCATACTTCATAAAACGTATCATTAACACATTCTCTTGCATCTTCCTCACTGTCAAGCATATTCATTGCAAGCTTCATTAATGGTCTTTGATACCGCTCCATTAATTCACGCATTCCAGATTCATCTCTGTTTGCTATTAAATCAATTATTTTTTCTTCGCTGCACACTTTATTAAATCGTCCTTAATTATTTCTTTTTGAAAGCTTTCACTTATAGAGTACGCTTTTTTCAGGATTGGTTACAGAAATGTAAAATAATTATTTTGCAAAGACTTATTGGATATTAATATTTCCTGATGCCTTAAGCTTTAAACTGTGATTCATAAAATGTATATCTGCATCGGCTGACACTCCTATTACATTATCACTTTGCATATCTATCTGTATTACCGAATTCACATATTCAGCCTGTGAATATTCAGCCATAATATATAGCGTCATATTATCCAGTCCATCAAAATCAATAACCATATTACAGACAGCGTTTTGATTGTAATATACTACAGCACTCACCTTTACAAGGTTATTATCCCTGTCAGCCTCTATATCAAGCACTACATTGCAGTCCTTTACTTCCGTGGCAAATTCAGATTTAATACTGTCCTTTTTTATGCCATATACATTTAACAACGAAATATATGGAAGAACCTGTGAATCTTTATATAATTCATCCACAAATGTATTAAAGCCATTAACTAAAGCTGTTTCGTCTATATTAATATTATAAGTGTGTTTTCCTGTTTCGCTGACTGTATTCACGCAATCCATTGCCATAACTTCATAGCCCTTCACAAAGTCAGCTAATGCAGCTTTTAAAACAGGCTTAAGCTGATCTGCATCTATATTAATATATCTTGATATATCAGCTTTAGATATTAAAAATGTATCATTAGTCAATTCAGGTATAACTACATTTATTCCGTTATTATCGATATTAGCTGTAATGGTATATTCTGCACTATTCTTACCCTGCATATAATCAGTATTATCATATACCAGCTCCGATATATTAATTTTTCCAGTATAGTTATTGGCACTTACATCTATGTTGTTTATATATTTTTCAACTGTGCTTTGTAAAAGTTCTCCAGATTTCAACATCGTTTTTAAAGCTTTTTTCTCTGGAGAAGCATACATTTGTGTAACGCCATATGCCGATAATATTATTGCTATTACGGAAAGAAATATTATACCAGCCACAGCACGCTTTACATTTTTCTTTTTATTCTGGCATTTCATCAGCCTTACCCTTTCTTTCATACCTTACAAATTCATAACATATATCAAAGTATGTATGTTCATCACTCTGTCCTGTAATTCTCCAGTCTTTAAGCTTATCGAAATCACTTATATAGGTATCAGCTTCGTAAGTATAATCGACCTTTGTTATATGTGCTGTATCACAATATGGAAGGAATTCTTTGTATATCTGTCCACCACCGATGACATATACGTCCTTACTATCCACATTTTTTACCTTCTCAAGCACATCTTCAACACTATGGCATAAACATACATCTTTAGCTTCATAATCTTTATTTCTTGTAAGAACAATATTCTTTCTTCCAACAAGTGCTGACTGGTTAGGAAGTGCTTCTAATGTCTTTCTTCCCATAATAACAACTTTTCCATAAGTTTCTTCACGGAACAGCTTCTTATCCTCTGGAATATCAACAAGTTCTCTTCCTTTATTAGCTATTCCCCATTTTTTATCAACAAGTGCAATTAAATTCATAGTTTGCCTCCTACCCAGGCTGGCACATATCCTTTGACACTTATGCCCTCCTGTGTGTATTCCTCACTTTCAAGCTGTCCGTATTCTCTTATAAGCTGGATTTTGCCTGCATCGCTGTAAGGAAATACTCTTTCTATTCTAATTCTGCTCTTTAATATAATATCCTGCACATCTTCCAGAAATTCATCTATTCCCACACCCGTCCTTGCTGAAATATTCTCAACATAATCAGCTTTGCTGTCCTTGAGTATAGGAAGTTCGCCGTATTTATCACATTTATTAAAAAGTGTAATTATCGGCTTATCACCTACATCTAACTGCTTCAATGTCTCATATACTGTTGCCATATGTCTTTCGTAATCATCATTAGAGCAGTCCACAACGTGAATTATCATATCTGCATATTTCGCTTCCTCAAGTGTACTCTTAAATGCCTCTATAAGATTATGTGGAAGCTTTCTGATAAATCCAACAGTATCTGTCATAAGCACTTTTTCCTTATTAGGAAGTGTAAGTGCCCTCGTTGTAGGATCAAGTGTTGCAAACAGCTTGTCCTCAGATAATACACCTGCATCGGTCAGCCTGTTAAGAAGTGTTGACTTACCCGCATTAGTATAACCTACTATAGCTGCAACTGGTGTAGAACTGTCCTGTCTGTTCTGTCTTTGCACATCTCTGTGACTCTTAATCTCCTTTAACTCACCTGACAAATGAGCAATCCTGTCCCTTATTATTCGCCTGTCTGTTTCTATCTTCTTCTCACCCGGTCCTCTTGTTCCTATTCCACCACCAAGTCTTGAGAGTGTTGTTCCAAGTCCTGCAAGTCTTGTTGACCTGTATTTTAACTGTGCCATCTCAACCTGTATCTTACCTTCACTTGATGAAGCTCTTGCGGCAAATATATCAAGAATAACCATTGTTCTGTCCATAATCTTAGTATTAAGAGCATCTTCAAGATTTCTTAACTGGGCTGGTGACAGCTCATCATCACATATTATGCCTGTTGCACCAAGCTCATCTATCATAAGCCTTAATTCTTCAAGCTTACCCTTACCAATATATGTTGCAGGGTGAAAGCTGTCACGTGGCTGCATCATCTTTCCTACTGTGACCGCTCCGGCAGTCTTAGCAAGCTCTGCCAACTCCTCTAACGACTTCCCGCAGTCGTCAAGAGGATTTAACTCTACGCCGACAAGTACAACCTTTTCCTGCTCGTCATCTGTATCATATAATGCCATATTTTCCTCCAATCAATTCTATTATGCCAGAAGCAGATGTCTTAACATATCAATCAACACAAAGCATTTATTATATAATAATCTATTCTTTTGCTATGCAGTCGCTAAGATAGTTAGATACTTCCTTTTCTTCCGAATAATTCATAACATTTTCTGTTATCTCTTTTACTTCCTTACTGCTCCACGAAGCTATCTCTTTTCTAGTTTCAAGCACCCTGCTCACTGTAACAGAGAACTCATCAAGTCCAAAATTAAGAAGAAGTGGTATCATTCTTTCATCTGCCGCCGCTTCTCCACACATTCCTGCTTCTATACCTGCATTATGTGCACACTCAATTATGTGTTTAATACTTCGTATAACGGCTGGATTGAGTGCAGAGTAAAGATAAGCAACATTCTCATTGCCTCTGTCAACAGCAAGTGTATACTGTGTCAAATCATTCGTACCGATTGAGAAGAAATCAACCTCATGTGCCAGTACATCTGCCATTATTGCCGCGGCTGGTGTCTCTATCATAACACCTATCTTTATGTCCTTATCATACTTAATGTCTTTCTTGTCCAGATCCCTGCATATACCATTTATAATCTTCTTAACTGCCTGCACCTCTGTAACAGAAGTTATCATAGGAATCATAATTCTTATATTGCCATATGCACTTGCCCTTAATACAGCCCTTAACTGGGTTGTGAATATGTCTATCCTGTCAAGGCAGAACCTTATGGCCCTGTATCCAAGAAATGGATTTAATTCCTTTGTAAGTCCCATATAAGGAATGTCTTTATCTCCGCCAATATCAAGCGTTCTTATCGTAAGCTGTCTGCCATCAAGCACAACTGCTGCTTTCTTATATTCGTTATACTGCTCCTCCTCTGTTGGAAGTGCCTGCTTGTTCATAAATAAGAATTCCGTCCTAAAAAGTCCGACACCCTCAGCTCCAGCCTTTACAGCTTTAGCAGCCTCATCAGCATTGCCTATATTAGCAGCAAGCATTACTTTTCTGCCGTCCTTTGTAACAGTCTGTTTATCTATATATTTTTTAAGTTCCTTAACTCTTTCATCATATGCTTTTTTCTTTTTATTATATATCTTAAGAGTTATAGGTGTAGGATTGACGAATACTTCGCCGTAAGCTCCATCAACTATAACCTCCTCACCCTCTGCTATTTTACTGCATATATCCTTAACACTTAATACAGCAGGAATTTCTAATGCTCTTGCAAGAATTGAAGCGTGTGATGTATCTCCACCTTTCTCTGATATAATACCGGCAATATGCTCTGTATCCATATTAGCTGTCATAGATGGATGGATTTCATCGGCAATAATAACAGTATTATCAGAAAGATTAGTAAGATCAATATGCTTCTGTCCCTGCATTATTGCTATAAGACGCTGTTTCATATCTTCAATATCGGCTACTCTCTGTGTCATCGTATCATTGTTAAAGCTTAAGAATATGTTCTTTAACATCTCACAGGTATCTTCAACCGCAGCTTCTGCATTAAGCTTGTCATTAGTTATAGCACTTATTACACCACTGGTAAACTCAGGATCTCTTATAAGATATTCCTGATTTTTTAATACAAGAGCATTCTTATCATCACCATTAAGCTTCTGTGACAACTTATCCACAAGCTCATTAGTTTCCTGTATGAACTTTTCCACAGCCTCATTGAACTTATCAACCTCAGCTTCTGTATCCTTAATCTTAACACGGCTGACAGCATTCTTACACTTATGGATAATAAGTGCTTTTCCTATACCAATTCCCTTAGATGTACCTATACCTCTTAACATATAGACCCCCGTTTCCGCGTACATTTACGCATATATGTTACCAAGCTAATCACTGGTTAAATACATACTTTATCATATTAATCAATGTCTCACTTGTATCTCTTGAATATATAACCTCTCTTGCCGTTACAGGTTTGTCAGTTATTATATTATCAACACCTTTATTAGTAAGATTCTTTATAGAAGCGTCATTATTAACAGTCCACGCATATACCTGCTTTCCTGAATTATGAATAGCATCGACAACTCTCTTAGTAAGGAACGAAGCATTGACGCTAAAGAAATCCACGTCATCTATCTCATAGAACTTTCCATAAGCCACCGATAATATATACCCGACTTCTATGTCCTCATCATAAGACCTAACAGCCTGCAATGCACTATAATCAAATGAGGTGATAACGCACGAATCCTGCATTGAATATTTCTGTATAAGCTTTACAACCTTCTTTGCTACCTCATCACTGTTATCCGCCGTTTTAATCTCTATATTAAGTTTAATCTTTCCTTTGGCAAGCTGCAATACTTCTTCAAGTGTTGGAACTTTCTCGCCCTTGTACTCCTCTGAATACCAATACCCGGCATCAAGTCTTTTAACTTCTCTTAAAGTAAGCTCCGTAATATTCTTTAGAACACCTGTAGTCCTGTATGCTGATGTATCATGCATAACAACAATATAGCCGTCTTTGGTCATCTGGACATCTAACTCTATAACATCAGCCATATCTTCAATCGCCTTACTGAATGCCGCAAGAGTATTCTCAGGTGCATCTACTGAAGCACCTCTGTGGGCAGTTATATCCGTATTGTGGAATATAGCCACTCTCTCAAACGGATTATTATTAAATGACCCAATTATATATATAATATCAAGCACTATGGATAATGCCAGCACAACTGCATATATTATCCTGTTGACCCTTGCTGAACCTTCGTCAATATCCACGAATTCAAATTCAATATCATCCAGATCGGAATATTTATAATACATATATGAAATCATTGAGAATGAACAAGGTATTGATATAAACACAAGAAAAATCTTCACACCGGCCCTCAATTCCCTAAGAACTGATAAATATACCGCACTTCCAAGATAAGCCATATCCAACAGCTTAACACCGCCTATAAGTATAAGCGAAATAACTGTATAGAACACTGCTATAGCTGCAAATATTGCAAGATTATATACAATAACAGACATAATTACCCTTAATCTGTTATTTCTTACAATCTGTGAGCTTTTCTTATATGACTGTCTGAAATTCTTCCCCTCCATCATATATATATTAAATGAGAAAATTCCTCTTATAACATAATAATATATAAGAACCATAACTATTGCCACAAGCATATATATCATATACCTGTTTCTTCTCATCGTACTTCCGATAAGATTGCTCAATGTATCTGAATATATAAGATTAGCGACAATTGTAACATTTATAAATATAATCGAAATAAAGAAAAATAAAAAAAGCGGTATGCTTTGAATTCGGATTAAATTTTTAAGACGCAGGTACGCATTATATATATTATCAATTATAGATGCGTTATTACCTTTTCTCTTAGTTTCAAAGCACACAGCCAAATATGCCATCTCGTAAATGCAGTAACCGACAAACAGTATAATGCCTGTAAACAAAGCTATAATAACAACAGGGTTTGTCAGTGCCTTTACAATATATTCATTTGTTAAATATCTGATTCCTGCAACCTTCATACAAAGATTAACGGCGGCAGTTAATATAGGATATATAACTGCTACTGCCAGTAACTTATATGTCAGTTCAAACAGAATTACGTGTCGTTTGCTCCTGCGAAGCAGCCTGACATTATTCTTAAGACTTTCTAACATTGTCCACCCCGCTGATTATCTATGAAAAAACCTCTGAAGGCTGCCAGCACTTGAAGCCTGTGCAACTACACTTTCCATTTTCTTATTAGCAATTCTCTTAGTAAAATGGTAAGAGAAATCCACAACATATGATATAACAAGCACAATTGATAACACTGTAGTTACCCTCATATCCATACTGAATACAACACGTTCTACCATTTTATTGAATACACTGAATATAAGAACTGCTAATACCCCCCAGCCAAGAGTGCTTTGAAGGCATATTATTCCTTTATAATTAAATCTTAGATGGTCGTAATTCCACCATACTTCACCAAAAAGCTTCTGCATAAGTCTTGCTGTCATATACTCAAATATTGTCGCACATATAGCACCAGCAATGTATAAAGCAGGGTAATTACCCTCAATTGGTGCAAATATATGAAATGCTATAAACACGCCAAATCCATATATAACGCAGAACGGAAGCTTGGCAAAACCCCTGTTCTCCCAATATCCAAGCTGTTTTCTTATGACTATACATTCCATAGCCCAGCCAAAAAAACTATATATAAAAAACCATACCGCTAACTGGTTAACATTCATTTCCCTAAATGTAATATCAAATATATTATACATATTAATACAACTTTCTTTCATCATTACCATAATGGTTATCTTTTAACATTATTATATATATTCTTATATACATAATAAATGCAAATGTCAATACTGCTGCACACACTATCATTATAACATATTGAAGATTAACCGGCATATGCGGAAATGCAACTAAAGCAAGCATACACACATACAATACTGCTGTACATACCTTGCCATACCATTTAGCACCATCTAATCTCCTATTCGCCCTTTTCATAACTACAAGACCCATAAGTGCCATAACTACCTCTTTGACAATAAGATATACAGCAAGTATGCACATATATGGAATATTAATAGCCAGAGTAACTAACATTGCAAGCTGCATAAGCTTATCTGCTGCCGGATCAATAATCTTACCCAAATCAGTTATCATATTACAACGTCTTGCTATCTGCCCATCAAGAAAATCTGTTATCCCCGAAAGCATTACAACAAGTGTCGCAACATAATAATCCACTGGTTCTTCTGCCGTAAAATAAAGATATACAAACAGCGGAACCAGTGCAATTCTTATATAACATAAAATATTGGGGAGTTTAAAAAGATCTTTAACCTCAAACTTAAACTTCATTCAAAATCCTCAATTCATACGAATATCTATAGATATCACAAGTGAAATCCAACACTTCTATATATAATATCCTATATAATAATACCCTTTATTGGCACAATTATAAAAGACTTTCAAGTGTCTCCTTAACTGCCTTAATAAAACCTTGTGTATTAAGTGTTACAGGATTACCTAATGTAGTAATAAGTGCTAAATCCTTAGTCATCTTACCATCTTCTACTGTCTTGATGCAAGCCTTTTCAAGTGTATCTGCGAACTTTGAAAGCTCTGGAAGTGAGTCGAGTTCTCCTCTCTTTCTTAAAGCTCCTGTCCATGCAAATATAGTAGCAATAGGGTTAGTAGATGTTTCTTCTCCCTTAAGATGCTTGTAATAATGTCTTTGAACTGTTCCATGAGCTGCCTCATATTCATAATATCCCTGTGGAGATACCAGAACTGATGTCATCATTGATAATGAACCAAATGCTGTTGCAACCATATCTGACATAACATCACCATCATAGTTCTTGCATGCCCAGATATATCCACCTTCTGAACGGATAACTCTTGCAACTGCATCATCTATTAATGTATAGAAATACTCAATTCCTGCTTCCTTGAACTTATCAGCATAATCCTTATCATATATATCCTGGAATATATCCTTAAATGTATGATCGTACTTCTTAGAGATTGTATCCTTAGTTGCAAACCAGAGATCCTGCTTAGTTTCAAGTGCAAAATTAAAGCAGCTTCTTGCAAAATTCTCAATAGAATCGTTAAGGTTATGCATACCCTGAATAATTCCTGCCCCCTTAAAGTTATGAATAAGCTCTCTTGATTCGTTACCCTGCTCATCTGTGTATACAAGCTCTGCCTTGCCAGCTGCTGGAATCTTCATCTCTGATGCCTTGTATACATCACCATAAGCGTGTCTTGCTATTGTGATAGGCTTTTTCCAAGTCTTAACATATGGCTCAACACCCTTAACAATAATAGGTGCTCTGAATACAGTACCATCTAATATTGCTCTGATTGTTCCATTAGGGCTTTTATACATTTCCTTAAGGTCATATTCCTTAACTCTTGCTGCATTAGGAGTGATTGTAGCACACTTGACAGCAACACCATATTTCTTAGTTGCTTCTGCTGAGTCAACAGTAACTTGATCATTAGTTTCATTACGATGGACGAGTCCAAGATCATAATACTCTGTATTAAGGTCTACATAAGGTAAAAGCAGTTCTTCCTTAATAAGCTTCCACAATACTCTTGTCATCTCATCTCCATCCATCTCAACGAGTGGTGTTGTCATCTTAATCTTTTCCATTACTAATCCTCCATATTGTGCATTTAATACTGGAACTATATCCAAGCTATTATTAAAATTTGCTTACAATTATAAAATATTTTTATTACTTTGTAAATGCCTGTTTTGCCATAACAATTATCTTGTATTAAATATCCCAGTTTGCTATAATTACATAATTGATTTACATAGGGTTTGCCATTTACGGTGGCTGTTATTCTAAATACTGCCGTATATGTTGTAATATTCGTGTAAACATTATTAATATGCAGGTTTTATTGTGCCTGTATTTTAAAGGATTATAGTAATAAATCACATTTAAGAAAGGACGGTTTTGTAATATGTGCGGATTTGCTGGATTTACAGGATACCTTGAAAATGGTAAGGATGTACTTACTGATATGATGAATAAAATCATCCACAGAGGACCTGACAGTGCCGGTCAGTATATAGACGACAAGGCTTATATGGGCTTTAGAAGACTTTCAATCATCGACCTTGATAACGGAAGCCAGCCTATGTTCAACGAAAATAAAAAGATTGTTATCACATTTAATGGTGAGATATATAATTATCAGGATTTAAGAAAAGACCTTATTGAAAAGGGGCATATATTTGCGAACAACTCTGATACAGAAGTTCTTATTCACGCTTATGAAGAATACGGTGAAGATATGTTAAATAAGCTTCGTGGTATGTTTGCATTTGTTATATGGGACAGTGAGAAGGAAACTCTCTTTGGTGCAAGGGATTTCTTTGGAATTAAGCCTTTCTACTACACTGTAGTTGACGGCAACATTATATATGGTTCTGAGATTAAGAGCATATTGGCACACCCTGCATATAAGAAGGAAGTTAATGATGTTGCTCTTGAAAATTACCTCACATTCCAGTATTCAGTGCTTCCTGAAACATTCTTTAAGGGTGTATACAAGCTTATGCCAGGTCACTGCTTTACTTTCCATAATGGAGAAATCAACATAAAAAGATACTGGGAGCCTACATTTGAAGCTGATGAGAGCAAGTCTTTAGATGAATTCGTCAAAGAGATTGACGATGCTATGCACGACTCAGTTGAACACCACAAGATTAGTGATGTTGAGGTTGGTTCATTCCTTTCAAGCGGTGTTGACTCAAGCTATGTTGCCGCTACATTTAATGGTGACAAGACATTTACAGTTGGATTTGACTACGAAAAATATAACGAGATAGATTACGCTAAAGCCTTATCTGAGAAAATCCAGATAGACAATTATTCTAAGCTTGTATCAAGTGAAGAATACTGGGCAGCTATCCCTAAAATCCAGTATCATATGGACGAGCCTTTAGCTGACCCTGCTGCTATTGCCCTTTACTTTGTAAGCCAGACTGCTTCTAAGTATGTTAAGGTTTCAATGTCAGGCGAGGGTGCTGATGAGTTCTTTGGCGGATATAACATTTACAAAGAACCTCTTGATACAGCAGGCTATAGAAAGCTTCCAAAGGGACTCCGCAAGTGTCTTGCCAATGCTGCACAGGCTGTTCCATTTAAGTTCAAGGGCAAGAATTTCCTTATAAGAGGAAGCAAAGATATTGAAGAACGCTTTATCGGTAACGCATTTATGTTCAACGAAAAAGAACGTGCCAAGATATTAAAGAACCCTACTGGAAAGTATAACCATAAAGAACTTACCAAGCCATTTTATGACAAAGTTAAAGATAAAGATGATGTAACTAAAATGCAGTATATAGATATTAACTTCTGGCTTATCGGTGATATTCTTCTTAAGGCTGATAAGATGAGTATGGCACACAGCCTTGAAGTAAGAGTTCCTTTCCTTGATAAGGAAGTCTTCAATGTAGCAAGAACTCTCCCAACTAAATACAAAGTTAATAAATCTAATACTAAATACGCTATGCGTAAAGCCGCTAACCAATATCTTCCTGATATGGTTGCTGAGAAGAAGAAGCTTGGTTTCCCAGTGCCAATCAGAATATGGTTAAAGGACGAGAAATATTACAATATGATTAAAAAAGCTTTCACAAGCGAAGCTGCTAACAAGTACTTCAACACAGATGAGCTTGTTAAATATCTTGATGAACATAAAGAAGGCAAGGCAGATAATTCAAGAAAAATCTGGACAGTATACATGTTCCTTGTATGGTACAATGACTTCTTTGGTGACTCAGAATATGCTGCTTAACTAACCATCTGTAAACTATGCCAATTCTCTTTAATCAGGTATTTCAGGGAATAACTCAAACTAACATAAAGATGTCCTGCTAATGACAGATTAAAGCAAGCAGATGTAATTATCTCACTTTAATCTAATTCATTGTACAGGACATCTTTTTTAATTAATATTATTATGTTACTTTAATTAATATTATTATAATTAATATCATTGTAATTTTAGTTACTCTACATTCTTTAATGCCTCGTCCATAGGTATCTTCTTTATCTTATACATCATAAATACTGAAATCAAGGCATATACACCAACATTCAGTACAAACATAAGTACAAATACATATGGCGCATAATAGCAGGAAATCCAGCCTGACATCTGCTCCATAAATACCCTGAACAGCCAGTTCATAATAACAACCGACAGCATAATATTAATAATGACAGATATAACAACAACTATCGTTGTAGATGTGACATACAGCCTGCTTATCTCCCTGTTGGAATAACCTAATATCTTAACCATGGAGATTGATGTTGAATTCTTCTCAACAATAAGCTTGGTTAATAAGAACATTAATACTGCAAATAATACAACAGCAAATATTTTTACAAGTTCAAATGATGTTCCCATAGAACGGTCAAGCTGTCTGGATACTTTAGTCAGGTCATCTAATGTAATTTCTGTTGCTACATATTTCTCATCAATATCAAGCTTTTCTGATGAAAGATAACCTGAATAATAATCCTCTGCCTTATCAAATATATCTTTAAAATAGTCATCACTCATAAATATTGCAAATGAAGAAGGATAATCATACATACCTTTAACTGTAAAGGTATACTCCTTATCCTCGTATTTTTCTTTAAGCGTTATCTTATCGCCATTGTTAATTCTGAACTTTTCAGCATAACCATTAGATACATATACTTCACCCGGTTTAAGTTCATTACTATTAATATCAATATATCTGCTGTTATTGGCTGCTCCATATATTAACACATCTTCGCTCTTTAAACGTCCGTCAATAGTCGAAAGTGTCTTTGCACAATACTTCTCAGCCTCATCGTTATCCACCTCGACAGGAACTTTTAACACATATTGATGCTGTGCTATAAGCTTATCCTGTATTTCATTCTGGTAATGTGCAAGCAGCGGACTCATCATAAGACCAAAAATAAGCAGTATATTAGCAAATAATATTCCAATAAATAGTGTAATGTAATTAGGCATATTCTGTATTATTATTCTTAACCTGAATCTGTTAAAGAACTTAAATCCCGGCAGGCGCAGAGCTTTCTTTTTCTTTCTTACAGCTAAATCCTTTCTTAGGAATTTAAGCGGTGACAATCTTAATCTGTATCCTATAATCAATACATTTATAACAACCATTATCACAAATGGGACAATTGTTGTCAGTAAGAAAGCTTCAGCATTCCAGAGTGTTGTATATGTTGTAAGCGAATAGCTCTCATAATATGTATTTACAAATATATTCTTAAATACTGTATAGCCTAATATATTACCGACTAACGCTCCAATTATTGTAACAATTATTGGAAGCAGAATATAATGCGCCAGCAGTTCACCTCTGGTATACCCTGAAGCTCTTAAAGTACCAATAACATTAGCTTCTTTGAATATTGTATTATTAGTTGTCACAGCAAATACAAATGCCATAATAACTATAACAACATATAAAAGCACTATCATCATAGCTCTGTCACTTCCAATATCATCACCAGTAAAGTGTATTGCCTGATTAAGATATCCCGGAATATAATTAGTAAGTATGGCATTATTGGATATTACTTTCATAAAATCATCTGCCATCTCTTTTTCTTCTATATCATCTGCTGGTTCATTATCGTATTTCCACGAATATACATAATGAATATGTGTATCATCATATGCTTCAAAGCAGCTCTCTGACACTACCCCAACACCGAATTTTACAGAGTCAAACATTGTATCTGAATTGTCGGAAAAAAGGCAGCTATAATCAGATAATGCAACATAGCCTGTCACCCTCAGTATTCTTCCACCAGCATTAATTGTGTCTCCTACTTTAATATTATTATTAACCGCATACATTCTGTCTATAGCAATCTCATTAATATCTTCTGCAAGTCTGCCTTCCATAACATCAACCTTATCTATATCTTTCCTGTTGATATAGAAACGTATTACGCTCTGGTCGTCTTCACTCAGCTTCTCATTATTATGTACCTTTACAGTCTCTTCTTTATAGAAATTCTCATATATAGTTACATTTTCTTCTTCAAGCCTGTCAATAAGCTTATCATCAGCCTTGGGATATAATTCAAAATTACCATTTTCAATATTATATTTATCAAAGCTCTTATTATATGTATCAAGCATACTGCCATCAGCTATAAGAAAACCACTTATAAGTCCTATAACTGCTGTCATAAATATAAATATGACTATATATTTTGCAATTTCACCAGCAAATTCTCTTGGCAACCGTTTAATTAAAGGATTTTTCATATCTGACTCCCATTATTTAATTTCTTTTGACTAAATATATTAATATTGCACATAATCTACCATTCAAGATCAGCAGCAGATATCTTATTATTATTGACAATATTGTCTCTTATCTGTCCATCTCTTAATTTGATAACCCTGTCTGCCATATTCTGGATAGCATCGTTATGAGTTACCATTATTACTGTGTTACCATATTTCTTATTAACATCTTCAATAAGCTTTAATATCTCCTTAGAGGTATGGTAATCAAGCGCTCCTGTTGGCTCATCACATAATAATATGTCCGGATTTTTCACAATAGCCCTTCCTATTGCTGTTCTTTGCTGCTGTCCGCCTGATAACTGGTTAGGAAGCTTATGTCTATGCTCATAAAGTCCAAGTGTATTAAGCAGTTCATTAATATCAAGCGGTGAATCACTAAGATAAGCACCAACCTCTATATTCTCCTTAACATTAAGGTTAGGTATAAGGTTATACATCTGGAATACATACCCAAGATGCTTTCTTCTATATCTTGTAAGCTCCTTTTCTTTCATATCTTTAGTCTTTTCATTATTAATGCTTACATATCCCGAATCAGCATCATCAATTCCACCTATTATATTAAGAAGTGTTGACTTTCCCGAACCTGATGGTCCAAGCAGAACGCATATTTCCCCTTTATTGACTTCAAAATTAATTCCCTTAAGAACTTCCACTTTATTAGAAGCACTGCCAAATGATTTTTTTAAATCTTTTACAGTAAGAAACATATAGCTTTCTCTCCTTCATATTTTAATAATATTGAGTTAGCTGCATCTAACCCTTATTAATATTATAATCTCAATAACATAAAAAAGGAACACATTAATTGATAAAATATATCAATTAACGCGTTCCTTTTTATATTTTTTATAATATGTAATTTGAAATTATTACTTCTGCTCCTTGGCTAATGGTATGTTCTTCATACTATTCATACTGATAAAGAGTGTTGATGTATTATGTAATAATGCTGATGTAGTCGGCTGTATTACACCTAATACACCAAGTGCTATTAGTCCTGAATTAAAGGAAACTATAGTTCTGTAATTGCGGTTAATCTTCCTTATAAGATTGTTACTTAAATCTTTAAGGTATACAATCTGTCCTAAATCGTCCGCACTTACTGTAATGTCTGCAATCTCTCTTGCTATCTGAGCACCATCACTTATTGCAATACCAACATCTGCCGCTGACAATGCTGGTGAATCGTTAATACCATCACCAATCATTATAACCTTACGTCCGGCAGCTTTTTCCTTCTCAACAAATGAAGCCTTATCTTCTGGGAGTACTTCTGAATAATATTCATCTACACCAACCTTGCCTGCGATTGCCTTAGCTGTACGTTCACTATCTCCTGTCATCATTACAACCTTAGATATTCCAAGCTCTTTAAGTGAACTAATTACCTCATTAGCCTCTGGTCTTACAGGGTCTTCTATACATATAACCGCCGCAAGCTTATCCTCAATTGCAAGATAAAGGTGTGAATATTCTTCTGGAAGATTATCAAACATTTCCTGTCTGCCTTCAGGCACAGTACAGCCTTCATCTTCAAATACAAAATGATAGCTTCCTATTATAGTCTTCTTATTATTTATAGTAGTTGATATACCATGTGCAACTATATACTCAACCTTTGTATGCATTTCTTCGTGGCGTAAGTTCTTCTTAGCTGCTGCATCAACAACTGCCTTTGCCATAGAATGTGGAAAATGCTCTTCCATACAGGCAGCCATTCTTAAAAGTTCATCTTCGCTGTCACCATTAAATGAATACACATACTTTACTGTAGGTGCAGCCTTAGTAAGCGTTCCTGTCTTATCAAATACAATAGTATCTGCATCAGCTACTGCCTCTAAGAACTTACCGCCCTTTACTGTAATATCATTCTGTCCAGCCTGTCTTATAGCTGACAATACCGTTATTGGCATTGCAAGCTTAAGCGCACATGAGAAGTCAACCATAAGTATTGATAATGCCTTTGTTACATTTCTTGTAAGAAGATATGTAAGTGCTGTTCCACCTAATGTGTATGGAACTAACGAATCAGCAAGATGCTCTGCCTTACTCTCAAGACCAGACTTAAGCTTCTCTGATTCCTCAATCATCTTGACAATCTTGTCATACTTACTGTTACCGCCGCTCTGCTTAACCTTTATTGTAAGTTCACCTTCCTCAATAACTGTTCCTGCAAATACAGCGCTTCCTGTATTCTTGCTTACCGGCACTGCTTCACCGGTCAGTGAAGCCTGATTAACCATAGCTTCACCGGTAACTACAACTCCATCAAATGGAATGACATTACTTACATGAACTATAATCTCATCACCATTTTTAATCTCATTAACAGGGACTAATACCTCTGTATCGGCTGTCTTAAGCCATACCTTGCTTACATTAAGTGACATAGTCCTTGCCAGATCTCCTACAGACTTCTTATGTGTCCATTCTTCAATAATCTCACCTATTCCAAGAAGGAACATAACAGAACCTGCGGTATTGAAATCATTTCTTAATATAGAAACACCAATTGCTGTCGCATCAAGCACAGGTACTTCCATCTTTCCTTTAAGCAATGTCTTAATACCGCTGCCAATATATTTTACTGACTTTACAGTTGTCACAACATTTCTTACAGATATTGGAAGGAACAGCTTACTTGCAGCTCTTAAGAATACCTTATTAACAAGCTTATCCTGATAATAAGAATTCATCTCTCTTCCTGAACTGTTAAGAACATCATCAGGAACAGCCACCTGCGAATATGTAAAATGCTTAAGTGCATTAATAATCTGCACTTTATCACCGCTAAATTCTATAACAGCATCGCAAGTTTTTTCATATACTTTGACAGAAGTAACTGTTTCTATATTCTTAATATAATACTCTAATATATCTGCCTGTTTAAAACTCATATGCTTCATATCCATATGAACTCTTAAACGTCCAGTCATACTATGTTTAATATAAAATTTCATATTCTGCCTCTTAGCACATTATTATAGCATTTTACTGCTCTGTGCTTTCTGTTTCTTCTGATACTTCATTTAATTCTACTGTATCATCTACAGCTTCTTCTGCTGCTTCTCTTTCTTCGTTGATAGCCTTAGCCTCAGCATAGATATCACCAGCATTCTCCTGAATTGTTGTAGCTGTCTTCATTACACACTTCTTAGCACGAAGAACTGCTGCTGTACAGTTAGTATACACTTTCTTAGCATCCTGACTTGATAAAACCTTAATTCCTGCTGTACCAAAAAGTACACCTGCTGCAAATATTCCTGTCTTAACTGCATCAATTTTCTTAAATACGTTTTTCATTATGTTCTCCATTCCCAATTAACATCTGCCTGACGTAATTGACTTTGATTTTTGTTTAGGTATTATCTTATACCATACTTTTTAGTTTTACCACATATTTTTTATTAATTGAGAAACTTTATCAAAAACAGGAGGGGCATTATAATCATGACCCTCCTGTTATACTCTTAACTGTCTTACTGTCTATATAACCACAGGCAGCTAATCCTTTCTGCACTATCTGGTTCCATTTCTTAGCTGACAGATTGATTACTGAATTATCGTCAAACTCAACTGTGTATGTGTTGTTCATATTACATTCACTTCCACACGATACACGGTACATATTTCTTCTGTTAATAGCACCAATCTCCTCAAGTGTATTAATCATACGGTATACTGTAGCTGTTCCAATATTAGGATCAAGCTTTGATGCCTTATAATATATTTCTTTGCAGCACGAACATTCTTCATTAAGAATAATGTCTAAAAGCATCATTCTCTGTTTCGTTATTCTACATCCCCTGTTTCTTAATCTTTGCAGAATTATGTCCTTCTGCATTTCGCTTCTTTCATAGCCAACTACTTCAGAAGCATTTTTATCACATGAATAGTATTTCTGCATTAATGCCTCCTATCCTAGTGGCAGCCTCCACAATGACCACAATCTCCACCGCATGAATGTTTGCCATTCTTCTTGCCTTTAACCATTGTATACACAATAGCACTGGAGGCAGCTCCTTTCGGACTGGCACTGAACA
>ERZ860388.307-NODE-307-length-43320-cov-3.182341_pt1 | contig 43320 bp, 25 predicted proteins | sample MGYA00509978_ERZ860388 | MGnify/ENA primary metagenome ERZ860388 (study PRJEB30046, sample SAMN00715225) | human gut metagenome | study: EMG produced TPA metagenomics assembly of the A metagenome-wide association study of gut microbiota in type 2...
ACTCCAATCACCAGCAAACAATCCCATCTGCCAGTAAGCCGGTTCACTCCACGCTGTCCAACTACCCTGTTCGTCCGCTAAACGAACTTTCCAAAAACATTTTTGCCCTGTAACTAATGTTTTTCCATCATAAACAATATTGACCGATTCATCTGAACGTACTTGCCCGCTGTCCCATAAATCTCCCTGTTCTTTATCCAGTGATTCTCGGCTACTTGCTACCAGAACCTGATAAGCAGTCTGTCTCTGCCCACGCACGGCAAACGTCGTCCCCATTTTCCAACTCAAACGCGGATGAGAAATATCCAATCCTAACGGATTATGTAAATATTCACACTGCAATCCGACCGGTTCAATATTTTTCTCTCCTTCCTTCACCCCATACGCTGCAAGAAAATATGGTGAAGTTAATAAAAACATAGTCAATAGTATTGTTTTACATCTACTTATCATAACATTCAACTATTTATTCGTTAATGATTTATACCGGCACAATGCCTCTACAAAATAATAATCTGCATACGTTAATGGTGCATCTATTTCTGTCCCAGCCGGCATATTACCGACAGAATGTTTCAAAATAAATCCACCGTTAGTACCTACTTCTGCCATATACTCGGATGAAGATAATTCCTGTAACATTTTCTCGGCAGCTTCAAAATATTTCCGTCTGGAATTTTCCGAAACATACCGGCATAACTCGAACAACCCGGCACAATTAATAGCAGCAGCTGAAGCATCCCTTAAAGTATTCGGTATATCAGGCGCATTATAGTCCCAATAAGGGAGCAAATCTTCCGGCATATTGGGATGATTCAATATAAATTCTGCTATTTTTACTGCTTGTTCAAGATATCTGGTATCTTTTGTAAAACGATACATCATCGTATATCCATATAATCCCCAAGCCTGCCCACGAGCCCAAGCTGATTTTTCCGACACGCCTTGTCCGGCTTGATAATGTTGAATACCTCCCGTTTCCGGATCATAATTTATCCCATGATAAAGACTATTATCAGCCCTAAAATGATTCTTCATAGTCGTATCGGCATGCTTTACTGCGATATCATAAAAAGAATTATCACCAATAGCTTGCGCCACCCAAAGCAACAACTCTAAATTCATCATATTATCAATAATAACCACATAATCATTCGGTCTGCGATTATGTGACTTAATACAACCGACCACCGGACTAAACCGAGTAATAAGAGAGCGCGCACTGTTAACAATTATATCTTTATAGCCGGACTGCGGAACTATACGATTGGCATTACCATAACTACAATACATCATAAAGCCAATATCATGCGTACTTACATTATATTGCTCGGGCTCCAACAACTTCAACATACGTACCCCCTCCATATACAGCTCTTCATAGCCAGTTTCTTCATACAAATAAAACAAAGTACCCGGATAGAAGCCACTACACCACCATTTAGAAGAACTATTCTCCGATTTATGCTCTTTCACATCATATGTTTTCGGGAACCCATCCGTTCCTTTTAATCTATCTGCCATATATAGATATTGATGCGCAGCACTTCTCAACACTTTGTCTACATTAACTCTCCTTTTGACAGTAATCATCGGACACGCCTGTATAGGATAAACTTTTTCTACAACAAGCAGAACAAAGGTTAATAATATAACGAATTTACATATTTTCATTTAATACATTATTTCTTCAAATTAATCTGCTTTCGCTCTATATTCCATCCCTTTATGACTAAAACAGGTGTATTCTTCAAATTCTGATCAGCCGTTTCTATTGTTACCAATTTGCTTTCACCCGGCATAAGTGAGAAAAAATTATCTGTATAAAACGACGGACGAACCGGACTCAGATTTTGATCTAAAAACTGTAGTTGATTAAAAAAAGCAATGGAATTAGAAACATTTCTCAAAGTGACATCTACCCAAAATCGTCCATCAGCTTTCCTTACCTTGCAAGAGCTGACAAGCCTTGCCTGTTTCATTTTTACCAAATCCTCAAATCCCGAAGCCGCCGGACCAGTAGTTGTATCTTTACCTTCGTATTTGTCATTAGAACGCCAATAAAAATTAGAAGATACCTCCCTCCCTCTTTCATCCGTCAGTCTCAACTTTATAAAATGTACTTGTGAAATATCCTCGGGAAAACAGATAGTAAATACATCGTTGATAACTCCGTCTGATGGCAAATTTATTTTAGCAGACTTTTCAAATACTTTCTTGCTATTTATATCATACACCTGTGCCATCACCGTATAATTGCTGAAAGGCTTGTAATAATCGTTAATTACAGATACCGTATTCTTCAAATAATCAAATTGTACATGTAGCGGTTCAAGGGCATTCGCTGTATGATAAAGTGATGCTGTCGGTTCCAACGACCAATCCCACATACGAGCACTCACTTGACGTACAGGACAATTGTGATACCAAAAGAGTAACCCCGAACAAAATCGATCTCCATAATCCAATTTGTTATAATTCCACACCTCCCATATGCTCTTTGAGTTAATAGCACCAACGAACTGCCCTTTTTGAGCAAACTCTTCAATAGAAGAAGATTTTCCATAGTTATCAACCAGTTCTTTATACATGGTAGACATCAAATGGAAGCCATTACCATCTAAATAATCCCATACCTCTCTATTAATAGGCCATAAATCCTTCTCATCCATCATTTCTTTCAATATTTCTACTGTAGGAAGCGTAGGAGCTCCATACTCCGGATTAAAGCCATCTACCCGACTTCCCCTGGGCGATGCCGTATTTTCATAATGTTGCATCGGATTAACTTGCTTATACGGACTACCATCGTGCACTCCTTCGCATTCCGACTGCATCTGATACCCACGCGTCCCGTCAAGTTTCATTAATAACTCTCGCGTACCAGTTACTTCCGAACTTTCATTAGAAGCTACATAGTAGGCTAAAGACGGATGATTACGAATACGCTTTACCGTAGATTCCACATTATTCAGATAAACTCCCTTATCCTGCGGATGACGCGTGTCTCCTGTCATCCAGAACTCTTGCCAAATCAACAATCCCATTTCGTCGCAAAGTTGAAAAAAATAATCAGATTCGGCAATACCGCCACCCCAGAAACGAATCAGGTTAATTCCGGCCTGTCTCGTGTATCGTAATTCAGTATAAGTGCGTTCATCCGAACTACGAAGCATGGCCTCCGGAATCCAGTTTGTCCCCCGAATAAAAATGCGTTTTCCGTTTATATAAAAGACACGTGAATGATCCGGAGTATTCGTATCAGAGGTTATTTCACGAATACCGAAGCGTGTCTTTACAGAATCACAAATGACACCATCGACAGACACGGTCATCTTTAACTCATATAAGTTCTGCGGGCCCTTATTGATGGGCCACCATAAACGGGGATTTTCTATAACCAACTGCGGAAACTCTTCAGGGGTAAATACAACTGTTTTACTTTCCCCTCGTAAAATACGGAGAGGTTTCTTCACTATGATATTCTCACCCACGATTTCACTACTGATTACACAATCAATCGTATCCGTAGAATTAAGCGCATTATTCACCTCTACAGAAATTGTCTCCCGAGCTATATCGTACTCCGGCTTTCTCAACTCTGACTTAATAAACGGATGTCGCAAAGCCACTGCACCCGTTGTATATAAAGAAATACTTTTCCAAATACCTGTATTACGGTCACGAATGCCATCCATAAAAGTAAAGTCCCACCCTACACTCATCAACATAGTTGTATTCAAGCCAATATTTCCATTACCTCCGTTATGGAATTCTCCAGTAGCTCCCCAATTTTTCGGCATCGTAGTACCTGGCACATCGACCGGATATACCTTGACAGCAAGTATGTTTTTACGACCTACCTTAACAAAATCCGTCACATTTATGTAGTCGCTTATAAACATACCATTCAGCGTACTCAATAAATTACCATTCACCCATATTTCTGCCCGATAATTAACACCGTCCGGTTGCAACCATATTGTTTTTCCAGCAAAAGATTCAGGCACATCAAACTCAGTACGAAACCAATAAGTATAAAACTCACGCCCTACTTTAGAGATATCAGGAATCTTACCGGATTCCAACTTATTATTCACTCCATAATAAGGTTCCGGATACTCCTTATTATAGACAAGAGAGTTCAGTACAGTTCCGGGTACTATGGCAGAGAGCCAATCACTTGTATCATACCCTAATGTCGAAACCTCTTCCGCAGAAGAGGTCACATCGCCTGCTTTCTTCATTTTCCATACATACTCTCCATGATGGATTTCTTTAGAATCTAACCATATCCGTTTACTATCTCTGGCATAATCAGCATTTCTCCCTTGTAGACCACAAGAGATTGACAGAAATAACAAAAGAGAACACAATACCTTATTCATCATAATATTTACTACTCAAAATTACCGGAGGCGAATATAAGCAAAGAATCGCGTACGTAATATACCCATCTTAGCCATATATAGATACATACAGGACAAATACATCAATAATACACTTTTGGCACATATGTATACATATGTACATACATTACATATCTAAAATACATAGCAAATATTAAAAACCAAGAGACATATATTCTATGATTGAAATACTAATTCGAAAAACAAAGAAAAAAAGCATGGAAAAGAATTGATTTACAAACAAATAAGCATCCCACTTCAAGAAATACAATGAAATGATAAAAAAGTATCATTTTATTATTTAGATTCGCCTTATATTTGCATCGTCATTACAATAGAATACTAATGAAGAAAAACAGTTAAATAAATTCTATTCACAATATATACATACTAATAAGAAAACAATCAATCGTATCAAAAACGGTTTAAAACAATATAATAAGAATATAGCTATAATAAAATATAGCTTTAATTATTAATCAGTTCCATTTTTATTATTCTCTACGACATTTATTTTTTTAGCAAAATACAATATTCAATTAAAAAACTATACAAATATGCAAAAAAAGTATATTATTAGCTGTATTTATATGTTATTATGTAGTACTCTAATCGCAACAGAAAGCTTAACATCGCCTGATGGTAATCTCAAACTTCTTTTTTCATTAAGCAAGCAGGGTGAACCTGTATACGAATTGTTTTATAAAAGCAAAGTAGTAATAAAACCGTCGAAATTAGGAATAGAAATAAAAAATGATAAAGGATTAATGAACGACTTTTCATTAATTGATACTAAACGCACAACATTCGACGAGACTTGGACTCCGGTTTGGGGAGAAGAAAATCAGATTCGCAACCACTACAATGAATTGGCTGTCACATTGGAGCAAATAACGAACAGCCGATACATTACCATCCGTTTTCGTCTTTTTAATGACGGCTTAGGATTTCGTTACGAATTCCCTCAGCAAAAGAATCTCAACTATTTTATTATTCAAGAAGAACACTCACAATTTGCGATGGCAGATGATCATAAAGCTTTCTGGATTCCAGGTAATTATGATACGCAGGAATATGAATATACCGAATGTCGTTTGAGCGAAATACGCGAAACAATGAAAAAAGCAATTACTCATACTCCAAATAGCTGCTTCTCTCCCACAGGTGTACAAACCTCTATTCAGATGAAGTCTAAAGACGGATTGTATATTAATCTGCATGAAGCAGCTTTAGTAGATTATTCATGTATGCATCTAAACTTGGATGACCGTAATTTGATTTTTGAATCTTGGCTTACTCCAGACGCCATAGGTAATAAAGGTTACATGCAAACCCCTTGCAATTCTCCCTGGCGTACGGTAATTGTCAGCGATGATGCCCGAAATATATTAGCTTCCCGTTTGACACTCAATTTAAACGAGCCATGTGCATATAAAGACGTATCGTGGATCAAGCCTGTCAAATATATAGGTATCTGGTGGGAAATGATTTCCGGTTACAAACGATGGGCTTACACTTGGGATTTTCCATCAGTAAAGTTAGGTAGTACAGATTATTCTAAGGCAAAAGCAAGCCCCAGCCATGCTGCTAATAATAAAAACACAAAATACTATATAGATTTTGCAGCAAAGCACGGATTCGACCAGGTATTAGTAGAAGGTTGGAATGAAGGTTGGGAGGACTGGCATAATAAATCAAAGGATTATGTCTTTGATTTTACCACACCTTACCCTGATTTTAATGTTCAAGAATTACAAGCCTACGCAAAAAGCAAAGGCGTACGTCTGATGATGCATCACGAAACCTCTTCTTCCGTCCGAAATTATGAACGTCACATGGACAAAGCTTATCAATTTATGGCCGACAATGATTATAATGCTGTGAAAAGCGGATACGTGGGAAGCATTATTCCACGAGGAGAATACCATTACGGTCAATGGATGAACAATCACTATTTGTATGCAGTAAAAAAAGCAGCAGATTACAAAATTATGGTAAATGCCCACGAAGCAGTACGTCCTACCGGATTATGCCGTACTTATCCCAACCTGTTGGCTAACGAATCGGCTCGAGGTACAGAATATGAGGCATTCCAAGGTAACACCCCCTCCCATACTACCATTTTACCATTTACCCGTCTGATTGGCGGACCGATGGACTATACTCCTGGTATCTTCGATACAAAAATTTCTTTCGTTTCCAAGAAAAGGGGTTGGGTACATACTACTTTGGCAAAACAACTGGCACTTTATGTAACCATGTATAGCCCTCTACAAATGGCAGCAGCCCTTCCAAAAAATTATGACCTATACATGGACGCCTTTCAGTTCATTAAAGATGTTGCAGTTGATTGGGATGAAAGTAGATATCTGGAAGCTGAACCGGGAGACTATCTGACGATAGCCCGTAAAGAGAAAGGAAAAGAAAACTGGTTTGTCGGGGGAATAACAGATGAAAACAGTAGAATATCCTCTTTTCAACTAAACTTTTTGAAGCCAGGGAAACAATACGTTGCTACTTTATATCATGACGGAAAAGATGCCGATTATGACACAATGCCCACTTCTTATGAGATAAAGAAAGGCATGGTAACCAACAAAACAAAAATCACCGTAAAACTGGCTCGTAGCGGCGGGTTTGCTTTAAGTCTGACAGAAGCCACCGATCAAGATAAAAAGATCAAAAAATGGAAATAAAACCAATTAGCAAGTAAATTATCAGCATTCGTTTAAAATGTATATCAGTTATAACATTCGTTATCACAAACATATTTATTGCATTAAAAATCAATATTTTACAAAACACTAATACGATAAAGGCAAAAGAGTTTATCAAAAAAATCTTTTGTTCAGAAAGTATAAGTTTTGGATAACAAAGTACTTTTTTTGATATATATCAACCCGTATATTTGCAAATATTACAATATTAAAACAACAGATAATTATGAATATTCTTTTTGATCAGAGATTAAAGGAAATTACGCAAGAACATGAAACATTGTTGAAACGTAAAAACGAACCGATCATACCGGGAAATGGAATTTATACACGTTATAAATATCCAGTTTTAACTGCCATGCACACTCCTTTGATGTGGAGATATGATTTCAACCCTGCAAGTAATCCTTTTTTAATGGAGCGATTTGGAATAAACGGAACATTCAATGCAGGTGCAATAAAATGGGATGGTAAATATATTATGGTAGTTCGGGTTGAAGGTAATGACCGAAAGTCTTTTTTCGCAATTGCAGAGAGTCCGAACGGAATAGATAATTTCCGTTTTATAGATTATCCAGTAGCAATTCCGGAAACAGAAAATCCCGATATTAATATATACGACATGCGTTTAACGGCACATGAAGATGGTTGGATATATGGTATTTTCTGTTCTGAACGAAAAGATCCTGACGCACCGGAGGGAGATTTATCGGCTGCTATTGCCACTGCAGGAATTGTTCGTACAAAAGATCTAAAGAAATGGGAACGCCTGCCCGATTTGAAATCGAAAAGCCAGCAACGAAACGTAGTCTTACATCCCGAATTCGTGAACGGTAAATATGCACTTTATACCCGCCCTCAAGATGGTTTTATAGATGCCGGTAGCGGAGGCGGTATCGGCTGGGCATTAATTGACGATATTGAACATGCAGAAATAAAAGAAGAAACAATTATCAACTTCCGTTATTATCATACCATTAAAGAATTAAAAAACGGAGAAGGTCCTCATCCTATAAAAACTTCTAAAGGCTGGTTACATCTTGCGCATGGCGTAAGAGGATGCGCTGCAGGATTGAGGTATGTATTGTACCTGTATTTAACAGACTTAAAACATCCCGAAAAAATAATCGCAGAACCTGCCGGCTATTTTATGGCTCCAATAGGAATGGAAAGAATCGGCGATGTTTCCAATGTATTGTTCTGTAATGGTTGGATACCAGATGAAGACGGAACTGTTTTCATCTATTACGCCTCTTCTGATACACGCATGCATGTCGCAGTTTCCACAATAGATCAATTACTGGACTATTGCTTAAATACAAAACCGGACGGATTGCGTTCAGCAACTTCCGTGCAGACTCTACGCACCTTAGTTGACAAAAACTTCGCATGTATGGAAGAGACAACACTTGTCAATTCCTAATATGTTACAAATTACAGAATTAATATTGATATTTTTTAATCCATGAAAAACAGTTTTTTAATAGGTATAATTATAATAAGTTTCTTCTCGTGTAAAACACCGATGAAGAATAAAATGCCAACTGACCCACAAGCGACTCATGAAACCGTCGCATTGTATAACCGTTTATTTAATCTGGCAGAAAAAGGCATTATGCTGGGACATCAGGATGATCCCTTGTACGGGCATGGCTGGTATGGAGAACAGGATCGTTCTGATGTCAAAGGCATGATTGGAGATTATCCCGCCATATTCGGTTTCGAATTGGGGCATATCGAATTAGATTCTGAATATAGTTTGGATTCTGTATACTTTAGCCAGATAAGAAAACACGTAAAAGAACATCATACACGAGGAGGTATTTCCTCCTTTAGCTGGCATGCCGATAATATAGCAACAGGAAACTCTACTTGGGATTGCGCACAAGACACAGTTGTACGCTCTATCCTGCCTAGAGGTAGTTTACATAAAGAATATCTGGTATGGTTAGAGCGTTTAGCTAATTTCTTTCTGGATTTGAAAGATGAGAATGGAGTGTATATCCCTGTTATTTTTCGGATGTATCACGAACATACAGGAGACTGGTTCTGGTGGAGCAGCCAACAATCTACTCCCGAAGAATATAAACAGTTGTGGATAATGACATGCGATTATTTACAAAAAACGAAACAAGTACATCATCTACTTTATGCTTATTCTTCTTCCAACGTTCAGAGTGAAGAACATTATCTAGAACGATATCCGGGTGATCAGTATGTCGATATTCTGGGATTCGACCATTACTTGAAAGGACGGGAACAAAAAAATGTCGAACAATACAAAATCGATTTTGAAAGAAATATCAAAATAGTAACAAAATGCGCAGAACAGTCCGGCAAACTGCCGGTAATTGGCGAAACTGGGGAAGAATCGATATGGGATCCTACCTATTTCACCAATGTAGTTTATCCGATAATAAACAAATATAAACTCGGATGGATTTTATTTTGGCGTAACGCTTGGGAACCTGACAAACCTAATCATTACTACCTACCCTATCCGGGACACTCTTCAGAATCTGATTTCAAACAATTTGTCGACCAGCCTTTAATCCTCACAAATAAAGATGTATACCAACAATAGAATTTTATTATAAACCAATATGTTTAATCTTGAAAAAGTTGAAATTATGAAAAAAGTATTCTACAAAAGTTTGATTCTGGCATTTTCCGCCACAATGTTATCAACAAATGTAAATGCCCAGTTCGCTGGTGGTACGGGAACAGAAAGCGACCCGTATATTATCCAAACAGCAGAGCAGTTAAATGAAGTACGTAATTATTTGGACGGAAACAATTTCCGACTAGACAATGACATTGATTTAACCAGTTACCTCGCTGCCAACTCAGCAGAAAACGGTTGGTTACCCATTGGAAGTGATCCGGAAGGTATAACAGGATCGTTTGATGGCAACGGACATGTCATATCCGGATTTTACATTAACCGTCCCGAAACTTCGAATGTCGGATTATTCGGTTTTATTAAATCAAGCGGAATATTTAGTGTAAAAAAATTAGGGCTTATTATTGCCGATGGCAAAGAGGTAAAAGGATTGGATAATGTAGGCGGAATAATCGGTCAAGTTCCCTACACCGGACAAACTATCAAAATTACAGAATGCTTTGTAATTGGCAATATCACCGCCGAAGGTAATGGTGCCGTTACCGGTACAGCCACAGGAACCGCCGGTTCTATAATAGCTATGACGTCTGCATTAGGACGCGTTGAGTTGCTGAATTGTTATGCAACAGGAAAAGTTTATGGTTTTTGTAAAGCCGGCGGTTTGGTAGGACAAGGATACCGTGGTATCAAAATCGAATCTTCCTACTCTACCTGTGAAGTAGAAGCCGGCACAAACAAATCTCAGTCAAAAGCCGGTGGTCTTATCGGAGAATGCGGTTTTCCCAATGGCAATGCAATCCGCCACGATGTGATTTATTCCATCGCATTGAACCCATCCGTAAAAGCGCCCAATTCTCCGGATTTACACATTGGACGTTTAGTTGGATTTGAAAAGCCGGACAACACAGGTAAGTACAATTATGAAGTATCTTACGCTTGGGCTGATATGCTGGTAAACGACGCAGCTGTTACAGACGGACAGGAAACCAATAAAAACGGATTAAACCAATCTTCAAATGATGTCATACAAGAAACAATCTATTTTGGAGACAACAACAACGACTATTTATTCTGGGATCCAGCTATCTGGTCCATGGGAAACGGTAAATATCAACTACCCATTCTAAAAGCTTTTGCAGCGGACAAGCAGCCTGATACCAAAGTAGCTCACTTACCGGAAAGAACCGGTACAGGCATAACAATGTCATCTTCTGAAAAATTATCAGTTTATCCAACTCTAACAAAAGATAAAATTACAATAGCAAATAAAGCAGATAATGCCAAAGTTTCAATATACGATCAAGTTGGTAAGTTGGTAATGACAAGTTTTGATTCGGAAATCAGTGTAGCTACCTTAAATTCCGGTATATATTTGCTGAACGTTCAAGGAACTGTAGTGAAAATTGTAAAAGAATAGGATTCTATATCTTTTAAATAAGAGTGAAGAACTAACAATAAAAACTAAGTAATAACAGATAAAAAATTTATCCGTCAAAAACAAAACCACTTTTATTGTTAGTTCTTCTTTTGAAGAGAAACTATATTAATTTTAAGAATAACATGACTAAAAATGTAAAAGCAAAAGTTTCTGACACCATGAAAAGCAGAAGACAGATTACCACACTAATAACCTTATTAATGCTGATAACTGTATCATCTGTATTTGCTCAAGGGACAAAGAAACTCACAGGAATAGTAAGTGACCTGTCCGGTGAGCCATTGATAGGAGTGAGTATTGTTGTTAAAGGAACTACCATCGGTACAGTAACCGATCTTAATGGAGGGTACTCATTAAACATACCCGATGAAAATAAAAAAGCCACTTTAATCTTCACTTATGTCGGTTATCTGAAGCAAGAGATATCTGTAAACAATAAACATACATTAAATGTCATTATGAAAGAAGACGACAAATTACTTGATGAAGTGGTAGTCGTTGGTTATGGTGTACAGAAACGAGTGAACATGACAGGCTCGGTAGCTTCAGTAAAAAGTGAAAAAATGACAACTATGCCTGTTGCCAATGTTTCCAATGCATTGGGTGGCCGGGTTTCGGGATTAGTCACGCAACAAGCTACCGGTGAACCCGGTAATGACGCCTCGACATTATATCTCCGAGGAAATAAAAACCCTCTTGTTTTGGTCGATGGTATTGAAAGTGAATACAATATGATCAATATGGAAGAGGTTGAGTCCGTAACTTTACTAAAAGACGCATCGGCAGTGGCCCCCTATGGTTTAAAAGGAGCTAATGGCGTTGTCTTAATTACAACAAAACGTGGAGGTAACACACAAGGAAAGATTTCTTTCAATTATAATGGTGAATTCGGTTGGCAGAAACCGACCAATACACCTGAATTTATGAGTGCAGCTGAAGGACTACGCCTGAAAAAACAAGCGTATGAAATGGATGGCATGAAAGATGAAGCAAATGCAATTACTGATGAAATACTTGCTGCACATGAACAAGGAACAGATGCTTATCCCAATACTAATTGGGTGAAAAACTATATGAATACTTCTACCAGCCAAAAACACAATATAGTACTTAAGGGTGGTAATGATCTGATTAAAGCTTACGTAGCTTTGGGATACATGAAGCAGGGCAGCATGTTTAGTGACGACCAGTATTACCGTCGTTACAATGTACGTGCCAATCTTGACCTAAAGCCCACTAAAACAACAACCGTTTCAGCCGATTTAGGCCTTGTATATGATCGTAAAAGGACAAACTCTTCTTCTGCAGAAGCGGCTATGCTAAATATCTACCGGGCAAAAGCAACTGAGGCTGACGTATACAGTAACGGATTACCTGCCTTTCAATCGTCTATCGGTGGTAGTATGTACCAAACAATATATGGTGGTGGAGAGAAACGCAATGAAAACAACTATCAGAATTTAAGTTTGTCGGTCAATCAGGAGTTACCTTTCATCAAAGGATTGTCAGTAAAAGGCTTGTTCAATATGAATCGCAAAGATACATATTCCAAAAACTGGGGGTATCCTTATGAATATTACGTATATGATGCCGCCAATAACAAGTATAATAAATCAGAATTACAATCCGATGCAGATCTATCCCAATCTACTAAAGTAAATGCTTATTATACAGTGCAGGGGTATCTGAATTATGCCAATTCCTTTGGCAATCATAATATCTCCGGTTTATTTGTTTACGAACGCCGATGGGGAGGACGCAAAATAGATTATAGTGCTCGACGGACACAATTCGATGTCTCAATACCCGAATTGGATATGGGATCGAAAAATAATCAATACAACTCCGGTACCTCTTCAGCCGAAGCTCAAGACGGCTTTGTATTCCGTGTCAATTATGACTATGCACAAAAATATTTGATCGAGTTAGCCGGACGCTATGATCGTACCTATCAATATGCTCCTGATCGTCGTGCTGCATTTTTCCCTTCGGTATCATTGGGATGGCGCATTTCAGAAGAGGCGTTTTTGAAAGACATTCACATTATCGATAATTTGAAAGTCCGCGCCTCTTATGGTAAATCCGGAAATCCGGTAGGAAACCCATTCCAATGGAGCCCTACCTATACAGTAGGTAACGGATATGTATGGGGAACAGGCTCCCAATCTACGGTCTCCGGCTTATACGAAAGTGCAGAAGCAAATCCTTTTCTGACGTGGGAAACCGTCTTAAAAGCCAACATAGGATTTGATCTTTCTATGTGGAACGGGTTATTGGGAGTAGAATTCGATGTATACCGTGATTTAAGACGAGATAAAATCATCATTCCGACCGATGATTTTCCAACAGAATATGGTATTAAGCCTTCGCAATACAATGCAGGAAAGGAAGAACGTTATGGTGTAGACCTCACCGTCTCCAACCATACGAAGATCAATCGGGATTTCTCAATAGACAATTCATTTGTATTCGGATTCTCCCGCGATAAGCAAATAGATATCGCCGAGTCGATGGGTACTTATAGTATTCCACGTTTCCGCAGAACCGGTAAATCCGCATCACAGTTAAGGGGATATATTGCCGAAGGATTGTTTGCCAACCAAGAAGAAATTGACAATTGGGCTTACCAAAGCGCTTCAACCCGCCCTGGTGACATCAAATATCGTGACATTAACGGTGACGGTAAAATTGACAATGAAGACGAAACAATTATCGGTCGTACCCGTGTACCGGAAATCATGTACGGATATACGTTCAGTGCAAAATATAAAGGCTTTGACTTCAGCCTGTTTTTACAAGGAACCGGACATTCCGATTTCTATATCGGACAAGACGCAAGCGGTGCTTCTGACCGTGGAGTACGTTTCCCATTCAAAAATGATAAACCCCGGAAAGACCATATTAATTCATGGACAACAGACAATCCCGATCCGAATGCCAAATACCCGCGTTTATCCACTATTGAAGGAATGAATTATGTGTCCTCTTCCTTCTGGGTGGTAAATACAGCATATTTAAAACTAAAATCTCTGGAGATAGGATATAACTTCGAGCAACGTCTGTTAAAGAAACTCCATGTAGATAATCTGAGAGTATACCTAAACTTTTACAACTTGTGGACTATTTACTCTGATATGCCGAAAGATTTCGACGTAGAAAATCAAAATTACAATGCATATCCACAGCAATTTGTAACCTCTTTGGGGGTCAATATTACATTCTAATGAAAGCAATCATGAAAAAAATAATGATATTTATTACTGCCGGGATAATAGCGTTCTTCAGTTCATGTACCGACTTTATGGACATAGAATCCAGAACATCTATTACCGATGAAGCCGTTTGGTCAAGCAAATCGGCTACCGGCCTATACGTAAACGAAACCTACAACAAAACATTAGATGGTCCTTTATACTGCATGACTAAAGGGATCAGAGACTGGTATTCGTTCGATCACGCTTGGACAGACGATATGGGAATATCAGGATTTATTTCCCTATCGGAATTCAGTTTTACAGCAGCAACTCTGCCCGAACCTTTTAAAAGCCGATGGGATGCTTTATATGAAAATATCCGCAGGACAAATCTCGGATTAGAAAAAATAAAAGTTTCTGAAGTCCTGACTGAAGCCGAAAAAGAGCGTTTCATAGGAGATATGTATTTCCTACGTGCTATCAATTATTTAGAACTCTGGCGTTTTTGGGGTGGTGTACCACTGATAAAAAAGACACTGAATAAAGACGTAGACGATATTTACTATTCGAGGAGTTCGTCCAAAGAAACTTTAGAATTCATTATCGAAGACCTTAAAGAAGCAGCAAATCGTTTGCCTAAGCGTTCAGAACTTCCGGCCGAGGAGTATGGCAGGGCAACCAAAGGGGCAGCTATCGGTTTCCAAGCCGTTGCTTATCTCCATGCAGCCGGTGTTATTGACGCTAAATATTATGAAGATGCAGCAAATACCGCCGACATATTAATAACCGGTGAACTGAAAGGAGAGTATCGTTTGTTCCGCGAAAACGATGGAGATCCTAATGAAAAATCTACAACAAAAAAACTAAGTAAGAAAGCAGAGAATTTTGCCAATCTTTTTTTAGAAGAATACGAAGGTAACGAAGAGGTTATTTTTGATGTACAATACAAAAACCCTGATCGCCATCAACAAGGATATCAAACTATTGCAGCTCCAGGTTATCCGGGTATCGGCAGTGATTACGGCTGGGGATGTTCCAATCCTTCACAAATGCTGGTCGATGCTTTCGAAATGCAAAACGGAACACCTTTCGACTGGAATAATCCCGAACAAGCAGCACATCCATATGAGAATCGGGATGCCCGATTCTATGCCTCCATTTTATACGATGGAGTAGTATGGAAAGATTCGACACTCTCATTCAGCGTCAACCGTTATATATGGGATGAGAACGACCGGAGAAAATGGAAAAATATAACAGACAATCTACCCAATGGAATGTACTGCTCGAAAGTAGAATCCACCAAAACCGGTTATTTCATCCGTAAACATCAAAACGAAACTGTCAGTTGTGGTACCAAGAACAGGTACATGAACATGGATGGAGAGGGAGGCAATTTAATAGTGTTGCGTTATGCCGAAATATTATTGACTTATGCTGAAGCTAAAAATGAAGTATCAGGCCCTGATCAGTCAATATATGATGCTATTAATGCAGTGCGCCGTCGCGCCGGACAACCGGAAATTTCCGGATTGGGACAAGAAAATATGCGTAAACAGATCCGCAATGAACGGCGTGTAGAACTGGCCTTTGAAAATAAAAGATATTTTGACATCATGCGTTGGAAAATTGGTGATAAAAGCCTGACAGGTCCTTTCTATAAAATGGAAATTACCTATCAAGAACCGCCAGAAAAAGTACCGACCTCTGTTTCAACTCCACTCTACAACCCTCGTGCTATATATTTTGAAAGGATTTTCGACACACAGAAAAATTATCTGTTACCTATACCACAACATGCGATCAATCGTAATCCTAAATTGGTAGGACACCAGAATCCGGGATGGTAAATAGCTAATGAATAAACAAAAAGAAAAAGTTATGAAAAAGTTGATATATATATTATTCATTTCTCTGTATGTGGCAGTGACAGCTTGCTCTAAAATCGACTATAAAATTAACGATGCTTATGAGACTGCTGCAATAACCGGTATCACCCTTTATGCTGTAAGCGATAAACCAGTTAATATCATTGAGTCTTTCGAAATAGACACAGAAAATGCATCGGTATATGCATTCGTACCCGAAGGAACCGATCTGACTCATTTGAGATTAGTATTAACCATATCTACCGGAGCTTCTCTCACTCCGGTAATAAATGGTTTTACTGACTTAAGCTCTCCCAAAAAGTATACGGTTACCTCTCCAAACGGGATTGTCCAGAAAAGCTGGACAATCCATGTGGCCACATCGCCTCAGGATGGTCAATGATGATATGCTAACATTTAACAAAATGATAAATAAACCACCATCCGATGGATAAAGTTTTATATAAAAAAGTCTGTTTAGGAATTGTGCTTTTACAACTTTCTGGTGAATTCACAGCACAAACATTGAAATATGTCGATGCTCAAAAATTACTGATGGTTGGTAAAGCACAGCCTAACACGGAATATTATCATCGAATCGATACGGTTCTGTATAAAGATTTGCCTCCAAAGGTTAAATATCTCTCTACACTCTCATGTGGATTAGCTATCGGATTCAAGACGAATAGCCCGATTATTGCAGCTAACTGGGAAGTTAAACCGGACAAGCCCTCACAAAACTTATCGGACATTGCCCATAGCGGATTAGACTTATATATAAAACGAAATGGAAAATGGGAGTTTGCAGGCGTCGGTAAACCGACGCCGCAAAACACCCGAAGTGAATATGTGATTGTGCAAGAAATGGATAATACAGAAAAAGAATGTTTGCTGTACCTACCTTTATTTAGTGAAATCAAATCATTAAGAATCGGTATAAAAGAAAGTGCAAATATATCGGCAATCGATTATCCATTTAAAAAGAAGATTCTGATTTACGGTTCAAGCATTGTACATGGTGCAGAAGCTTCACGTGCGGGAACAACCTATGTAGCAAAATTATCGCGCCGCACAGGTATTAATTTCATCAACTTGGGATTTAGCGGCAACGCCCGTATGGAGAACAGTATGGCCGACTGTTTAGCTGACATAGAAGCCGATGCCTATATATTAGATTGCGTTCCCAATGCAACTGCACAACAGATTGCCGAACGCACGGGTTATCTGGTCAGAACCATCAGAGCAAAACACGCGAAAGCTCCTATTATTGTCATGCAAAGCATTGCAATGGATATAGGAAACTTTAATTTGAAAATAAAAAACGATTTACGCATAAAAGACAAAACAATCCAACAACAAATAGAACAACTTCAACATGATGGCATCAAGAAGCTTTATTTCATCAGAGGGGAAGATTTAATAGGCCATGACCATGAAGGAACCGGTGATGGAATACACCCCAACGATTTAGGCTTTCAACGAATGGTCAACTTTTTGGAACCGGTATTAATGAATATATTACAAGAGAATGAATTGATATTTTAAAAAACATCAAAGTCATCCTGACAGTATTAATCTTATATTATAAAAATAAAATCAGCTTATGATGAGAAGAATTTTAATAACATTGATTGTTTGTTTTTACATACTACCAACTTTTGCATATACAGTTGATATTACCACACTGGGAGCAAAAGGAGATGGAATTACTGACAACACAGCTTTCATACAAAAAGCGATAGACGATTGCTCAGCCCGCAAAGGGGGAACCGTAGAAATTCCATCCGGGCATTTTTTAACCAGAACCCTCTTTTTAAAATCAAATGTGAACCTGCACTTACATTTTGGAGCAGAACTTTTAGGTAGTACCGATTTGGATTCTTACCATAAAGTATTTCCTGAATTGAAAGGCAAAGAAAGCCCGGCATTAATTTTTGCACGTGGAGTCGCCAACATCGCTATTACGGGTTCAGGTACTATTAACGGACAAGGCGCACATCAAAATTTCCAACACGGAAACGATTCGAAAGGAGGGCCCAGACGTCCCAAAATCATTTACTTTATCGGTTGTAATAATGTTCGGGTGCAAGATGTTACTCTGCGCAATTCGGCTTATTGGACACAGGACTATGAGAAGTGCGACGGTGTTATTGTACGTGGGGTAAAAGTTTACAGCCATGCAAACTGGAACAACGACGGTCTTGATATTGACAGCCGCAACGTAGTGGTTTCAGATTGCTACATCGACTGTGACGATGATGCATTATGCCTGAAAAGCGACACAGATACTCCATGCGAAAATGTTACTGTCACCAATTGTGTTTTAAAATCAAACTGTAATGCTATCAAATTCGGGACATCTTCTTATAGCGGATTCAAGAATGTCACAATTTCAAACTGTACAATAGACAGAGCATCCGAAGATCACATTCGCCAATGGTACAAAAATTATCCATGGATTGGAACTAAACATAAAACAGTAGTAGCAGGTATTGCATTAGAATCTGTAGACGGGGGGATCATTGAGAATGTTTCTATTTCGGATATAGCGATGCAAGGAGTACAAACTCCGATATTTGTCCGCTTAGGTGATCGTAAAAGGACTTTCAGCAAGCAAATGAGTCGCATTAATGATGTAATGATAAGCCGCATCGTTGCTCGTAGTGAAGGAAAAATAGCCTGTTCAATAACAGGAGTTCCGGGTGGTGATATCAAAAACATTGTTATCAGCGATGTAATTTTAGTTACCGATGCTGAAGTAACAAAAACAGATATTGATTTAAAAGTCCCCGAAGCAATTGATAAATACCCCGAAAACAGAATGTTCGGAACGATCTTACCAGCTTCCGGTTTCTACGTACGCCATGTAAATGGTATTGCTTTTAACAATATAAAGATGACTACGACAAATAAAGACGAACGTCCGATGTTCCATCTTAACGACGTAAAGAATTTCACCCAACAAGGATGTACGCTCAACAATGCGAAGGTAACATTAAAAAAGGAATAATATAACAATTACAAATCATGAAAAAATTAAATATATTATTTCTTTTTATCTGCTATTCATGGGTTTGTATCGCACAGCCCATGAAACAGATGATTCAAGTTTCAGTGGTTCCGAACAGCGAAAACTGGCTTTATAAATTAGGAAAAGATGCTGTGTTTACCGTCACTGTAACCAAGGACGGTATTCCAATGAAAGGAATAAAAATACGCTATGAGTTATCCCAAGATATGTTAGAGCCTTTTAAACAAAAAGAACTCCTATTAAAAGACGGAATAACCACTATCAATGCAGGAACTTTACGAAAGGCCGGTTTCTTACGTTTCCGGGCTTTTGTAACGATAAAGGGAAATACATATGAAGGCAGAGGTACGGCCGGATATGAACCGCACACTCTCTTGCCAACGACTGAAATGCCGGCTGATTTCCAACTTTTTTGGGAACAGGCAAAAGCCGGGAACAAAGAGATAGCAATGAATCCCTGTTTACGTCTACTTCCCGAAAAATGTACCTCCAAAGTAGATGTATATGAATTAAGCGTACAATCTTTCCAGCGTGGCAGCCGTATGTTCGGAATACTTTGTATACCTAAAACCGAGAAAAAATGCCCTGCTCTATTGCGGCTTCCGGGAGCCGGTGTCCGTCCCTATGAAGGACATATTGCCGAAGCGGAAAAAGGATACATAACATTGGATATCGGAATACATGGAATACCTGTGACCATGCCGGCTTCCGTATACCACAACCTACGGTCCGGTTCTCTCGATAAATATTGGAATTTTAATTGGGAAGATCGGGATATGGTATATTATAAACGTGTATATCTCGGCTGTATCCGCATGATCGACTATATATACTCTATGCAAGAGTTCAATGGTGACCTTATTGTTTATGGCGGTAGCCAAGGCGGTGCATTATCGCTCATAACAGCTGCATTGGACAACCGGGTAACAGGCTGTGTCGTTTTTTTTCCTGCATTAGCAGATCTGAACGGCTATCTACACGGAAGAGCCGGAGGTTGGCCGCACTATTTTAAAGATAAAAATATAAACGATCCCATTATTAGAAAGAAAGAGCAGGTAATGGCATATTATGACGTCACCAATTTTGCCCGGATACTAAATAAGCCTGTGTTCTTCTCTTTCGGATATAACGATATGGTATGCCCTCCTACAACATCATACGCTGTATATAATAGTATTTCCTCACCCAAAACCTTTATACCGGCACCGGAAACGGAACATTATAACTATCCGGAATTATGGGAAGAAGCATGGAGATGGGGTAAAGAGCTATTGAAAGCCTCAAAAAAATAATTGTTTAATTTTATATATTTAAGTATTATGAAAAAGATAAAAATGTTTGAATATCTAAGGTATTGGGGGACGTCCCTCATTCTTTGCACTGGTATATCGTTCAATACATGGGCTATCGATTTTTCTTCCGGTACAGGAACAATGGAAGATCCTTTTGTCATCAGCACGGCTGACGAACTGAATAATATGAGAAATAATTTGGCCGCTCATTACAAATTAGAGGCTGATATCGACTTATCGACATGGATTGAAACAAACTCCCCCAAAACCGGTTGGCAACCTATAGGAACATCTGCCACGCCTTTTACTGGAAATTTTGATGGCAATGGACATGCTATCGAGAATATCTGGATAAGTATGGATTCTGAAAATGTAGGTTTCTTCGGAGTTGTCGGCGGTAACGTCACCATAAAAAGATTAGCAATAATCATTGCAGACGGCAAAAGAATTACCGGAACCAGTAATGTAGGTATCCTTACCGGACTTTCTACTGCGGTGGAAGGTAATAAACAGACTCGGATAGAAGAGGTATATGTAGCAGGAAATGTAGAATCAAAGGGAAACTTAGTAGGTGCTATTGTCGGAAGGAATAATAACCAAAACATCTCAATCGTCAATTGTTATGCAAAAGGAAATGTTTTTGCAACGGCCGATGGAGTTGGCGGTATCATGGGAAGTTCTTACGGAGCATGTACAACTCTCATTGACAAATGCTATGTTTTAAACAATATTCAAGTAGATGGCGGTGGATCTACCGGTGGCATATTAGGTACAGTCAGCGCACCGGATGCTTCTATCGAACAAATGAATGCAACAATCTCCAACTGCGTTGCCATTAATAAAACAATCACTGTGCGTGACGCAACTCCCAGCCGTATCTTTGCCTGGGCCAAACAAGATAAAATAACACTAAGCAACAACCTCGCTTTTTCAGGATGCACCATCAATGACGCTCCTTTCTCAAGCACTGATGCCAATGGCAAGAACGGGCAGGATAAAGATGCAGAAGAATTAGCAATACAATCAACTTATGATGGCTGGGATTTTGAGTCGGTATGGACTTTGGGAAATGAAGCATACCAACTTCCTGTACTGAAAACAGTTTCATTATCCAAACAGCCCGTTGACGAATATAATTTAGGAGTAGAGTCGGATAATCCATTTGTCGACCTGGTTCCTAAAGGAGGAGAACTGAATGTAGTAGAATCTTGTGGGGTATCAAATAATGGACGAGATGATGTCACAGAGTTAATGCAACAGGCTATTGATGCTTGTTCTATGAAAAAAGCAACGGTTATCGTGCCTAAAGGCCGTTACTCGATCCGTCCCATCTTTTTACGTTCCAACATGACATTAAAACTGGAAGAGGGTGCACAATTATTAGGAAGCCGTACTATTCAAGACTATCGTGATGCATTCCCCGAAGCCGGTGCTATCGAAACCAGCGCTTTGGTATTCGGTAAAAATATTGAAAATGTAAAAGTAATAGGGCCGGGGTTAATTGACGGACGTGGAACTGCCCCCGACTTCCAATTCGGCAATAGCAAAGGCGATCGTCCTAAAGTACTTCATTTTGTTAATTGTAAAGATGTGGTTGTAGAGAATGTAACCTTACAAAACTCTGCTTTTTGGACAGCTCATTTCCTGCTATGTGACGGAGTAAAAATAAAAGGAGTAAAAATCTACAGCCATTCAAATTGGAATAATGACGGATTGGACATTGACTCCAGAAATGTAGAAATCGAAGATTGCTATATTGACTGTGACGATGACGGCATATGCATGAAAAGCGACCGAGGAATTTTCGTAGAAAATGTTACCGTAAAAAATTGTACAATACGGACTAATTGCAATGCAATAAAATTAGGAACTGCAGGAAAAACCGGATTCAAAAACATCACATATACCGATTGTGTAATAGAAAAAGCCAGTGAAGACAATTTCCGTAAACACTATGAAAGTGATAAACTTGCCTGGTGCGGCATAACTCTCCAAGGACCTTCAACTATCTCCGGTATAGCCTTGGAATCAGTAAATGGAGGAGTATTAGACGGTGTCACGATATCAAATATCCAAATGAAAGATGTACATACGGCTATTTTCCTCCGATTAGGAAAACGTGAAGGTTCCGCAAAAATGAGTGAACTGAAAAACGTAGTGATTTCAGATATCAAAGCCACTTGCGTCAGTAAAGTAGCCAGTTCAATTGTAGGTGTACCGGGAGGAATTATCGATAATGTATTAATCAAAAATGTAGAGATCACCTTACCCGGTGGCGGCACAATAAACGATGCCAATGCAAGTATTCCGGAAATGATTGATGCCTATCCGGAATCCAACATGTTTGGAAAAGCATTGCCGGCTTATGGCTTTTATGTACGACATGCCAATAATGTGAAGTTCGAAAATGTAAAATTTAACTTGACAGGAGCTGATGTACGTCCGGATTATGTATTCGATGATGTAACCGGAGAAGAAATAACCGGCATATCTCCGATTGTTGAAGGTAAAGATTTCCAGATAACATTCCAAAACGGATCTTTGAATATTCTGCCTAATGTAGAAAATTATATAAAGGTAGATGTCATTGATATTTCCGGAAAAACAATTTATTCTACAAAACAGAACGGCAACACCACAAATAATAATATCAATATTGACCTGCCGGAACGCAGCATATATATCATCTCTATCCAAACCGATAAAGGTAATATTGTGCGCAAGGTAATATACCAATAAGCTATAAAGCTCCTTGTTAAAATCCTCATGAGAATAAAAGTCATGGTAAATTCTCATGAGGGTTTAAACTTTAAGTAAACAGAATACTCATGAAAAAATATATCCAAACTTTGCTATTGCTATTTCTTTTATGCTCTGTAAAAGATATATTTGCCTCCCCGGCCAAACAGGTAAACAGTTGGAATAACCTATCCAGCAGTTCAACTACCGGTATCTTTCAAAACGGAACCCAAACACTTACAGACTTTAATCAAGCACTATCCGTCAATATCTCTTCCAGTAACTATGCTCCCAAAGCGGCATACAGTTTATTTCATAATAAAGAGTTACTGCATAGCTTTTATATCATGACTCTTCCCCTATGGTATCCGATAATGGTAGCATACATCATTTATACATTATTCGTATTAAGTGTTATCATTGGAATTCTTCGTTATGCCAAGCAAAAACACGAACCGAAAATGTCTATTGACAAACTATCAGATATGCCCTATCAACAACCACAAGCTGCCATTACCTTACCTCAACCAACCATTACAGAAAGACCGTCTGCCCTTTGGGAAAAGTCTTCCGACCCTATGCTTAAAAGTAATATAACCATAAAAGAACCTATCAGCACAAACTTCAAAAGTGAATATCCAAAAAACGAAATTACGGTTTTAATAATTAGCAGCAATAAGGGTATTCCAGACACACTAAAAAATATGTTATCCAATGAATACACAATTTTTACCGCACCAAATAGCGAGGAAGGACTATCTATGGTGAAACAGGAAACCCCAAATCTGATAATTATAGACATTGCAGTACCTAACATTAATGGAATCACCCTAACCGAACAAATAAAAAACAACAAGTACACAGTACATATTCCATTAATCGTTCTATCCGATCAGAATACAACCGATGAAAAGATAAAAGCCGTCGAATCAGGAGCAGATGCTTATATCTCTACACCGTTCAATAACGAATACTTAAAGGTTTTAGTCAAACAACTTATCAAAAGACAAAAAGATCTGAAGCAATACTATATGAGTTCTGCCAGCGCGTTCGACTTCAGTCATGGGCAGTTACTATCCAAAGAAGACAAGGAGTATTTACAAACTGCCACAGAAATAATTAATGATAATATGGACAACATATCGTTCGGCCCCACAGAATTGGCTGCCGCCATGCAGACAAGCAGCCGAAATATGTATCGCAAATTCAAAAACCTGAATCAGCTGCCTCCAAAAGATTTTATAAAAGAACAAAAAATCAATTATGCAGCCAAACTATTGCTCACCACAACTTTAACAATACAAGAGGTTATGTATCAAACGGCTTTCACAAACCGCTCCCACTTTTATAGAGCATTTGCCAAACGCTACAACCAGACTCCAAAAGAATACAGGGAAACCAATAAGCAGAAAGACAACTCTTTATCTAACTGAAAAAGGAAACATTACACAAAAACAAACTTTCGTCCGGACATATACTTCTCCCCTATTTGCATTATTTAACCCATTGACTATTGTTTAATTACGAAACTTCCGTAGATTTGCATCATAATCGTAATTAAACAAACTCCATGGAAAAGCTAACTATACAAGAAGAAGAAGTGATGATTCACATCTGGGAACTGGAAAACTGTTTTGTAAAAGAGATAGTGGCCAAATTCGAACCACCTGCTCCCCCTTATACTACCATTGCATCGATAGTAAAAAACCTTGAGCGAAAAGGGTATGTAACGGCCCGGCGCGTAGGTAATACCTATCAATACACTCCCGCCATACGGGAAAGCGAATACAAACGAAGTTTTATGAGCGGAGTAGTACGGAATTACTTTGAGAATTCCTATAAAGAGATGGTTTCCTTTTTTGCCAAAGACCAGAAAATCTCGACCAGCGACTTGAAAGAGATCATCGACATGATTGAAAAAGGTAAAGAAGAATAACGAATAAACAGTAAAATCATGACTCCGGAACTTGCATATTTTCTGAAAATCAACGTAGGCATTGCACTATTCTACGCCTTTTACCGGTTGTTCTTGTATAAGGATACCTTTTTTCATTGGCGGCGGACGGCACTACTCTGCTTTTTCGGGATTTCACTCCTCTACCCGATGCTCAATCTGCAAGAATGGGTGAAAGCACACGAGCCTATGGTAGCAATGGCCGACCTTTATGCCACGACACTGCTTCCGGAAATTGCATTTGATGAAGTGACGATAACCGCCGGTATCAATTGGCAAGACATAACGCTCACGTCGCTAAAGGTGATTTATCTGTGTGGAGTAATCCTCCTCTCCATTCGTTTCATAGTACAGCTAATCAGCATCATCCGTTTAAGGATACGATGTAAAGCAATGCAAATACAAGGTGTACGTATATATGCCCTGAATAAAGCAAGCGGTCCATTCTCCTTTTTCCATTGGATCTTCATTCATCCGGAATCACATACGGAAGAAGAATTGGCCGAAGTACTGGTACACGAACTTACCCATGCCCGGCAAATACACTCGGCGGACGTGGTATTCGGAGAATGGATGTGCATCGCTTGTTGGTTCAATCCTTTTGCCTGGCTCATGAAACGCGAAATACGAAACAATCTGGAATACATGGCCGACCAGCATGTATTACAAACAGGATATGATCATAAAACATACCAGTATCACTTGTTGGGACTGGCTCATCATAAGGCTGCAGCAACTCTTTATAATAGTTTCAATGTTTTACCACTCAAAAACCGAATTACAATGATGAATAAAAAAAGAACGAAAGAGATAGGAAGAACTAAATATCTGATGTTTCTTCCACTGGCTGCCCTGCTGATGATAATCAGTAACATCGAAGCAGTGGCCCGGACAACAAAGGATTTTGCCAAAGATGTGATACAGGCTGTTGAAGAGAAAACAGGGCAAACAGGCGAAACGCTACAACCTGTTGCCGCAGAAACCTCCGAACCGACAACTCCGACAGCAACTCCCCTCCAGGAAAAGAAAGTGGAATACAAAGGAGTAGTAGTTGACGACACAGGAAAAGGACTGGCTGACGCCACATTAGGAGCAGAAATTCTGAATGACGGGACTTTTCAGAAAATAAATATTCCGGATACAAAAACAGACGCCAATGGTAATTTTTCTTTCACAGCAATAGAGGGCATCACCACGATTACCATTGACAATAAAGACATTTCTGCTTCTATGAATATCAAAAACCAAGACCGTCTCAATCTGAAGATAGTGCTTCTAAGTGCAGTTGCCAGAAAGAAAATGGAGGAAAATTTGGAGGTATTCGACGTTGTTGAAAAAATGCCTGTTTTTCCCGGAGGGCAAACAGCTTTGATGGAATATATAAGCCAAAACCTGCGTTATCCTGCGAAAGCACATCAGGAAAGAATCCAAGGACGGGTTATCACCGGTTTTGTTGTAGAAAAAGACGGATCGATCAGTACGCCGACAATCGTACGATCTGTCAGTCCGGAAGTGGATGCAGAGGCCATACGGGTATTATCGACCATGCCTAAATGGACTCCCGGCACTCAAAGAGGAAAAGAAGTACGTGTCCGCTATACCGTTCCCATCCTCTTCAAACTGAGTGAACCGGAAGCGGAAGAAATAAAAAACAGCAAACTGGACGAAGTCGTCGTAGTAGCGTATGCCGCTGACGAAAACACGGCTACAGATGCATCGGATACTATTCTCGAGAATGCAGAAGAGATGCCTAAATACCCCGGTGGAACCGAAGGTTTGATGCGCTATCTGGCCAAAAATATCAAATACCCGGTCGATGCCCAGAAAAGTAAAACGCAGGGACGCGTGGTCGTACAGATCGTAGTCGATAAGGAGGGTCGTGTTACCAGTCCGAGGATCGCGCAAAGCGTGTCACCCTCATTGGATGCAGAAGCAATACGCGTAGTAACAGGCATGCCACGTTGGGAACCCGGGAAAAATAAAGGAGAAGCGGTAGCCGTGCAATACACGCTCCCTATCAATTTCAAACTCCAGTAAAAGACTCTCTCTTACACTACATTAATTGAAAAAAGAAGAAGGGCCCATTACTTTATGGCGCTACTTCTTCTTTTTTTATACACAAAACACAGATTCTAACTATATAATTCTTATTTTTGTAAATAACTATAAATGAATACACCATGAAACAATTAGCACTCATTGCCTGCTTTCTGCTAAATGTGGCATATACGCAAGCCCAAGAAAGAATAATTGAACAGCCTCCCTTTTCCGATTGGAGCTCTACAAGTATCGAAGTAGACAAAGTGGCACTGAGCGACACAGCCACCGTATTGCACATCAAAGCGTTCTACCGCCCCAAAAACTGGATAAGAATAGCATCCGGTAGTTTTCTGAAAGGAGACGACGGAGAATTATACCCTCTTCGCTACGGCATAGGCATTGCTCCCGACCAGGAATTCTGGATGCCGGAATCCGGACAGGCAGAATTTAAACTCGTCTTCCCACCCTTGCCCGAAACGGTCACCTCCATTGATTTCTCGGAAGGCGATACAGAAGGTGCTTTCAAAATCTGGGGTATCCGACTGGACGGCATCCCAGGTGTGGGAGAAATAAAATTATTCAAATCCATGGCAGAAGCAACAGTACGCGTCAAGAAGTTATCGTCCCTCCCCATCCCTGCCATCCAAAAAGGAAAAGCCCTGTTAGAAGGTTGCTTCCTCAATTATCACCCAGGAGCATCCTCTGACTTTACCATTTACCTCTCCGGGGCCTTGAACCTGAATCAGAAAGTAAAGATAAAAATAAAAGATGACGGCAGTTTTTCTGAAGAGATACCGGTATTGACCACTACTCCTGCCATCATGTACACCGGATCCGGTGCCATCAGCCTTTTATTAGCTCCCGGAGAAAAAACAAATATCTTTATCAACCAACGTGAAATCTGTCGCCGCCAATCCAAGTTGCACAGAGAAAAGAAATCCGATGAAGCAAACGTTTACTACGGAGGATACTTAGCCGGATTATCGACCGAAATCAATAAACTGAACTTCCAAACTGAAATAGATTCTGATTACCCGCTATTCATTCAAGAACTAAAAGATAAGAATGCAGAAGAAGTAAAGGCCTATATTCTGGAAAAACAGCAAAGTAAACTCCGGGAGATAGAAAATTTGAAAGTCACAAAAGCCTGCAAGGCAGTGCTTCACAATGCAGTGAATGCATCGGCAGCATCCCTCCTTATGTTCGTTCCTCAAATTGTACAACGTGTGCATATCGTTAATTATAAGCTGGAAGGTGAAGCAAGTAAGGAGTATGTAAAGAACAATCCGGTGCAACTCCCGGATAATTTCTACGATCTATTAAAGGATTTCTCCAACCTCAACACTCCGGAAGCTCTCTATACCCCTCAATATGCACGCCTTACCGCAAGTCAGGCATTCAGAAAAGCATTCGGCAAAGCACTCGGAACGGACAAAGGTATTTATTTCGACTTATCTATAGTAGCAAACGTACTCAACGGGATCAGTGAATTTACTCCCGCATCCGAGGAACAACTGGCACAGATTACAGGCTTGGACAATCCGGCCTATCTGGAAACCGTGAAAGAGAAAAACGCCGAACTTTTAGCTAAAATAGAACAGAATAAAAAGAAAACCGGATTCACCATCAATGAGGCGGGAGAAGTCAGTAATGAAGATTTGTTCGCTTCCATCATTTCCAAATATCGCGGACATACATTACTGGTGGATTTTTGGGCAACCTGGTGCGGTCCGTGCCGCACGGCAAACAAGGCAATGATCCCCATGAAAGAAGAGCTGAAAGACAAAGACATCGTCTATGTGTATCTCACGGGAGAGACTTCGCCCAAAGGGACATGGGAAAATATGATACCGGATATACACGGTGAGCACTTTCGGGTAACAGACGAACAGTGGAGTTATCTGATGGATTCATTCAGCATCAGAGGAGTGCCTACCTATCTTCTCGTCGACCGCGAAGGAAACATTACCTACAAAACAACCGGATTTCCCGGGACAGACAAGATGAAAGAAGAGTTATTGAAAACACTTGATAAACAATAACGAAATTCCGCCTCTACAGAATGTATACTAATACAAACAGTAGAGGCGGAATTGTAAGTCTTCCATCAACGGGGTACCGTCATAATGCCCGTGTCGGTTTGAATAACGCCCGCATTAGTTTCAATACGTTTCAATAAATTAAAACCATGCATTGCCTTACTTGCAAAAGTAACGGGAAAGCATTCCCTTTTCGGGATTACTTGTGCATTTCTACAATCTGAGTAGGAGCTTTCTCTACATTCCTGCGATCTACCTGCCGAACTACAGCAGCCGCCAATGATAAGAAAGCGCGACCGGTCATCGTATTTTCATCCAATGCAACAGGAGTACCCTTATCACCGTTTTCACAGATGCTCTGTACGATAGGTATCTGCCCCAGCAACGGCACATTCATCTCTTCTGCCAACTTCTTGGCTCCCTCACGGCCGAAAATATAATATTTATTATCCGGCAGTCCGCAGTAGTTTACCCAAGCTACTTTCTCGTTCTTGGACAGATATTCGGCGACTTTCTGTGCGTTGCCGCAATGTTGAGGCATGCGTAAGTGAAGCGTTTCAAGTCCCAGGTTCAGTAAGAATGCGTTTTGCGGGCTTTGGATGCTGCCGAGGTCACGCATTAACTGTGCAGTGGCTTTAGTGATATAAGCACCTTTGCCGAAAGCTTTTGTGTAAGTCAGTCCGTGATAAGATTCGTCCGGCGTGCAAAGTCCGGGGAATTTATCGGCATGAGCATCCCAGTCGAAGTTACCGCTATCTACGATACAACCGCCTACGCTGGTAGCGTGTCCGTCCATATATTTGGTAGTGGAGTGAACAACGATATCTGCTCCCCATTCGAACGGGCGGCAGTTAATCGGAGTCGGGAAAGTATTGTCAACAATCAAAGGGACACCGTGGCTGTGCGCGATACGGGCAAACTTCTCAATATCCAGCACTTCGAGGGAAGGATTGGAAATTGTTTCACCGAACAATGCTTTCGTATTCGGACGGAAAGCTGCGGAAATTTCTTCTTCGCCGGCATCCGGATTGACGAAAGTAACCTCAATACCGAGTTTTTTCATTGTCACTCCGAACAGGTTGAAAGTACCACCATAGATAGCGGAAGAACAAACGAAATGGTCACCTGCCTGGCAAATATTGAAGATAGCGTAGAAGTTGGCAGCCTGACCGCTGGAAGTCAGCATGGCGGCCACACCACCTTCGAGGGCGGCAATCTTAGCGGCCACAGCGTCATTCGTCGGGTTCTGCAGGCGGGTATAGAAATAACCGCTGTCTTCCAAATCGAAAAGGCGTGCCATTTGCTCGCTGGTATCGTATTTGAAAGTTGTACTTTGATAGATGGGCAATACGCGTGGTTCGCCCTTTTTAGGCGTCCACCCTGCCTGTACGCACAGGGTTTCGGGCTTGAATTGTTTTGCCATAATGTTATCGGGTTTTAATGATTTATTTCAAAAAATGTTTTAATGGCGCAAAAGTAGGGAAAATAATTGTATTTTTGCCCTGTTTATGAGTGAAATGATACTCACGTGAAGGAGATAATTGTGTAGATATGAAAAATAAACTCTATATTCTTTTATTCTTAATTTTTCTTTTCTCGGGTACGGCACTTTGGGCGCAGCAGAGGGCTACTCCGAAGTCGGGAGAAGGCATCTCGTCTTTTCTGTTGAGGCACAACCGTTCTCCGAAGAAGTACTACGATGACTTTATCGAACTGAACAAGAAGAAACTGGGAAAGAATAATGTGCTGAAAGTGGGCGTGACTTATGTCATTCCGCCGGTAAAGAAATCATCGGGAACTTCTGCCGGGAATACAGAGGCTAAAAATACAACAGCTAAAGGTACAGGAACCCAGCAGAGATCTTCCAAAGCTAAAACGACTAAAATAGGAACCACTATCAAAGAACCTTTGTTCGGAAAGGAACTGGCAAATGTCAAAGTCACTTCCAACCGCCTTGCAGGTGCTTGCTTTTATGTCGTCAGCGGACATGGCGGACCCGATCCCGGAGCTATCGGACGGGTAGGGAAGCACGAACTTCACGAAGACGAATATGCTTACGACATCGCTCTTCGCCTGGCACGTAACCTGATGCAGGAAGGGGCGGAAGTTCATATCATCATTCAAGATGCCAAAGACGGTATTCGAGACGATTCGTACCTGTCGAACAGCAAACGGGAGACTTGCATGGGCGATGTGATCCCGTTGAATCAGGTACAACGTCTTCAGCAACGTTGTAACAAGATAAATGCCCTTTACCAGAAAGACCGTAAGAATTATTCCTACTGCCGGGCAATCTTCATCCATGTAGACAGCCGTAGCAAGGGAAAGCAGACTGATGTTTTTTTCTATCATTCAAACAAAAAAGCGGTTAGCAAGCGCTTGGCGAATAATATGAAAGACACATTCGAATCAAAGTACGGAAAGCACCAGCCGAACCGGGGATTCTCCGGAACAGTGAGCGGACGCAATTTGTATGTGCTTTCGCATACTACTCCCGCTTCTGTTTTCGTGGAGCTGGGCAATATCCAAAATTCTTTTGACCAGCGCCGTCTGGTGATAAATTCCAATCGTCAAGCATTGGCAAAATGGCTAATGGAGGGCTTTCTGAAAGATTATAAAGAGAAAAAATAAATATAAAACATCTTTTTCGTGAACAAAACCGAAATAGGAATGTTTTATATATGCAAATCGCCTGATGACTACTTGTAGGTATGCGAGTATATATGAGTCGGTGAATATGCCTCCCCGGCATAACAGGTAGATTGCATAGTAGTTTTGTCGTGTTTTATTTTGTGTTTGTGTTGTGACGGTGCTGCGATGTGAATCGGGGTACCGTTTTTATGTATGTGACAGAAAGAAATTTTTGAAACAAGTAAATGGCTGCATTAAAAAAAGAATAAGCACGAAACCATAATTTATTCCGGCTTCGTGCTCACTCTTTACTTATATACTGCAATCAGGTAGTACTATTTCCATTCGCTGTGCTGTTCCAACATCGGGTTTGTATCAATCTCACTTTGCGGGATAGGCCATACTAAATCTTGTGCTCCACGTAGATTATTGCGTTCGACTGCTCCGAAGCCATAGAATGACTTGTCTTCCTGCATACGTTTCTGAGCATTCTCAAAATCTTTCCAGCGATAAAGGTCGGCAAAGCGTAAATCTTCGAAGGCCAGTTCCACACGGCGCTCATGGCGTACAATGGCGCGTAGTTCATCTTGTTCCAGATTAGTTCCTTCTACCTCTTCTACAGCAGGCATACCTACGCGGTCGCGGACTTCATTGATATACTTGGTAATTTCCGCTTGGGAGTAACCGCCTTTTTCAATCATAGCTTCAGAGAGTGACAATAGTACCTCTGCATAGCGGATGACATAGAAATCTAAGCTACCGTCATATTCGTTTGCCGTATTTTCGGGAGTAAACCATTTACGGATACAGCATGTGGAGCTGGCAGGTAAGTTGTTAGTGTACAACTTTCCGTTCCATTCCATTCCCGGAAGCATCAATGTTGCCTTCATACGAGGGTCGCGGTTCTCATAACGTCCCATATCCGGATTCTCTTTTGTATGAGCTCCTTTGTCAAGGCTACCCTTAAATAAAGGAGACTTGTCAATAGGTAATCCATCCGTGCAATAAAAATCATCGCATAAATTCATTGATCCTTCGATGGCATTCATCGGAGCAGACCAGCAAACTCCAAAGCAATTACCTTCACCCAGTCCCGGGCCTTTGTAGTGAACACTCAGTAATACTTCACCAGCTGTTTCATTGGCTTCCTTGAATAAGTCTGCAAAGTTAGCTGCCGGGTCGCTGCCGTCTCCCGATTTGAAAAGTTGTATTTTACCAACAACGTTTTTGTAGGCATTTATAGCCTCGTCCCAATGCTGGTTGAAAAGGGCTATCCGTCCCATAATAGCGTAGGCTGCTTCTTGAGTCAGACGTCCTGTCTGTGCTTTTCCTATCACGGGGATCTTAGGGATCCATATTTTCAGATCTTCCAACAAAGAAGAGATAATCTGGCTGCGCTCCGTTTTGGGTGCTTGGGCTTCTGACAGAGTGAGAGGTTTTGTCAGATAGGGTACATCGCGGAAAACAGAAGTCAGATTGCAATACATCAGGGCGCGCAATGCTATTGCTTCAGCTTTGTATGCTTCTATTTTTTCTTGTTCCATTGGTATGCGTTCTACGTTTTCCACTAACATATTGCATCGCTTGATAACTTCATAATTGGCGTTCCAGTACATTGAAAAACATTCATCGGTGGTAGCCGAGGTACATTGTGAAATGGAACTACCTAGCATCCAGTTACCCCATGTGTGGTCACCATTGTCTGTGCTGGTTTCGCGTCCCAGAAATCCGAATTTCCAGCCGTCAATGTTGTCGTCATATAAGTTTTGGCTTTGCATGGCGTCGTAGCAAGCGGTCAGTGCCATCAATGCATCCGATTCGGTTTGCCAATAGGTCGTTTGGGAAGGCTGGTTCGGAGAATCTGTCTGTAGAAAACTGTCCGAACATGCGCTGGCAGATAATAACATTCCGGATAATAGTAAAACTCTGCATATATTTTTTGTATTCTTAATCATAATATTTGTCCTCCTTGTAATTAGAATTGAATGTTTAATCCAAATGAATAAGTACGCATATTGGGATGTACGTCATTTCTTGTATCACCCGATGACTTTTCCGGATCCCAGTTCTTCAACGGTGTGAACGTCAATAGATTACTTCCGGCAAAGTAAACACGGATGCTGGAAATACCAACTTTGGCAAGTTCGGCCTGGCGGAAAGTATAGCCGAATTCCAGATTCTTCAGACGTAGGTAATCTGATTTTTCAAGCCAGAATGAAGAATAAGAATCGTTCATGGTGTTACCTAGTGCAGGCATGGGAGCATTTATGTTGTCAGCCGAATAACGGTTCACCCAACGGCTCGTGAGGTTGCCTCGAATGTCGGTAGAAGTCTCCCAACTGTAACGATAGATACCTCCCACCCCTTGCCAGAAAGTAGACAAATCGAAGTTTTTCCAAGATGCGCCCAGGTTGAAACTATAAGAGTATTTCGGGAATGGATTACCTATAATATCGCGATCTTCAGGAGTAATATTACCGTTGTCATCAAGGTCGGCGTACATGATATCGCCCAATTTGGGAGCCACACCGTTTTGTTTGATAACTTCACCCTTCGAGTTGGTACGTTGCAAGTCGGCTTCCGTACGATAGATGCCTATTGCTTTATATCCGAAATAAGCGCCAATAGGGTTGCCGATACGGTTGATTATATTGCCGTCAATTTTTTCCTCCAATTCACCCATTTCAAGGATTTCATTCTTTACACGTGACAGGTTGAAACCGGCGTTCCAAGCCCAGTCACCTCTACTGTCGGAGTAATTTACAGTCCATTCCCAACCGCGGTTACGGACTGCACCCACATTCTGATAAGGAGCGGAGAGAGAACCCAGGAAAATGCCGGGCATAGCCAGTTGCATCAAGATATCGGAAGTTTTCTTGTCGAACCATTCAAAGGTGGTTTGTATTCTGTTGTTGAAGAATCCAAGGTCGAGAGCTATGTTTACAGAGCGGGTTGTTTCCCATTTAATGTTTTCATTGGGGACGGATGTCTGTACCATACCTGCCTGCTTGTCTGCACCTTGGTCGAAGAAGTAATTTCCGCTTGCACCCAAAGTAGCTGCATAAGCGTAGTTACCAATTTCCTGATTACCTAATTTCCCCCATGACAGACGTAACTTTCCGAGAGAGAAGTTTCTGTAGTCTTTCATAAACCCTTCGTTCGAGAATACCCATCCTGCAGACAATGAAGGGAATGTGGCATAACGATTGGCTTTGGGCATACGTGAGGACCCGTCATGACGAATATTGAATTCGAATAAATACCGGTCATCATAACTGTAGTTTACACGGCCGAAGAATGATTGGAGCTTATATTCTTCTGATTCCCCCGTTGCTCCCGGATTGATTGTACCTCCTTTGAGCTCATAAATATTCTCGGTTGGGAAACCCTGTATGGATGCTGTTGTTTTGTAGAAACGTGAACCGATGACCGAATGCCCCAACAGTACATTGATATTGTGTTTGTCGAATAGCTTGTTATAAGTCAGCAAGTTTTCATTTGTCCATGTTGCGTTGCGGTACCAATAATCCTCTTCCTTATTAGTCTCTCCTGCTGCCTTTACAATGTTTCCGTCTGCATCATAGCGGGCAGGAGATTTGGGAGTGTAAGACTTAGTCGCATTCAGGTCGAAAGCATAAGCAAGACTTGTTTGGAACTTCAATCCTTCCCATAGTTCAATACCGGCAAACGCCTTACCGTTGAAACGCCAATATTCGTTGCTGCGATGTCCTAAGGACATCAACTCTACAGGGTTTTTCACCATTTCGGCGCTCATTGACGAACCGTCTACATAGCCATAATGTCCGTTGGAGTACATCACCGGTACGGTGGGGCGAGTGAACCAAGATACGAAACGCATGATACCGCCTTCGCCCGAAGGAGCAACAGCGGGAGCCGTCACGTTGTTTTTGTTACCGGACAAGTTCAGCCCGAATGTGAAACGTTTGTAGCGGGTGTCAAGGTTTGAACGAAAAGAGAAACGCTCTACACCTGTTTTTACCATGATACCATCTTGGTTTGAATAAGCTACCGAGGCCATGAAGTGCGTATTTTCGCTACCACCTGATACGGACAAATGATGCTGGTGCATACTGGCATTGCGCAATACGGCGTCCAACCAATTGGTGTTTGCATAATGATCGGGATCCGAACCATCTTTCAGTTTTTGTAGAGCTTCCGGTGAGAAAGTGTCAGGGTTCACTTCGTTTCTCATAAGAGCCCAGTTATAACTGTCTACATAGTCGGGAACGATACCCGGAGTCTGTAATGTATAGCTTCCCGAGTAGGATACTTTCACTCTACTTGAGGCCTGTCCTCGTTTGGTAGTAATTAAGATAACGCCATTGGCGGCACGTACACCATAGATAGCTGCAGATGCTGCGTCTTTCAATACAGAGATATTGTCTATATCCGCAGAGGGGATTTCGGAAATTTGTGAAAGACTGCCTTCCACGCCGTCAATCAATACCATCGGGTTGTTGTTACCAAAAGTACCGATACCACGGATTCTTATTTCCGGATTGTCATTACCGGCCTGTGCACCGTTTTGAGTCAGTACCAGACCCGGAAGACGACCTTGCAACAAAGTAGCTGTATTGGCTACCGGGATGTCCTGGATATCCTTGGATGACACAGAAGCCACGGAACCTGTTAGATTCACTTTCTTTTGGGTGGCATATCCCACCACGACCACTTCGTCGAGTTTCTTGGAGTCTTCTTCCAAAGTAACCTTAAAATTATTTTTGTTTCCTATTGGGAGGATGACATCCTTATATCCTAAGAAGCTAACGACCAACGTCTGTGAAGGTTGTGCCTTCAACTGAAAAGCACCGTCCATGTCGGTGATAGTTCCTTGTGTCGTACCTTGAATCACTACACTGGCTCCGATAATAGGTTCGCCTGATACATCGTACACTTTACCTGTCACTGTGTTTTCCTGTGCATATACTGCGAAAGAGAGCAGTATAAGAACGCCCGCTAAGAAAATGCGGAAAAAGTTTTGTTTTTGTCCGTTCATAAATTTAAAGTTTAAGCAAGTTAATAAGTTCTTTATTATCTATTTTCTTGTAACTAAGAATACTTTTATCGTTTTATTTCCATTGGTAATGGCGTACCCAGTCTACTTCCATCTCTACGGGTAAGTCGGCCGGATCTACCGTACCGACCCAACTTCCTCCTAACTGCATATCGATTAGCAAATATTGCGGGATATTAAAAGGAAACTGTCCTTCTTGTTCGGTTTCAATTCGAGGATAAACAAAGTTTCGTTTTCCGTTGACATGGAATACAAGACTGTCCGGCCAAAAATCCACTCCATATACATTGAAGTCTTCGGGATTAATGGGAATAGTGTTTCCGTGTTTCGGGTTGTTTTCTATTCCTAGTGTATAGGTATAGTGCGAGTGTACGGTTTGGTAGACAATAGAGTCATGGTTCAGACGTTCCATAATGTCCACTTCTCCTCCCATAGGCCATGAGTATTTGTCTGTTTCATAAGGCAATGTCCATATAGCAGGCCATGCTCCCTTTGCTCCGTGTAGTCTGGCACGTACTTCGATACGTCCTCCGTGGAAAGCACGTTTGTCTTTGGTCCATAATCCTCCGGTCAGGTATTGGGCTGCGTCTGCCTCTGTATTGTCATTGACGATTCCTTTCAAGATTAAAAGGCCGTTACGCATTTCATAACAACGGTCGTCAAAAGACTGGGTGTTTTGCCAATCAGGTTTGCCGCGAGGTATGCGGCTCCATACACTAGTGTCGGGCTCTGCACCGTCAAAGTTGTCTTCCCACACCAATTCCCATTTGGGAGTATGAGTGCAAGCAAATATGCTACATGCTGATAACAATAAAAGTATAACCTTTTTCATACGCTTAAATTTTGGTTCATAGAATTTACTTTAAAAATTAACATTGCAAACGTATTCTATTTCTTTTATAAATGACTCAGGAATCGTATAATTCGAGTCAAATCTTGTCTAAATAGGATGCTTTTGATGATTTTTTTTAGAAAAGGCCTCTCTTTTTTAATGGATAGTTGCTGAAAAAATGAGGTGCAGATTTTTAGTGATGAGAAAAAAATGTATTTTTGCAGAAAATGAATTTATAATGTACCGTACCTTAATCATAATATTATTTCTGCTGGCAGGGGTAAAACTGCTTTCTTCTGAACACTGCGTTAATTACTCATTCACCCAACTCTCCATAGAGCAAGGACTTTCTCAATCCACTGCCCAATCTATCTTATTGGACCATAAAGGTACTTTATGGATAGGTACCAAAAGCGGATTGAATAGCTATACTCAGGAAGGGATAAAGACTTACCTTCATCACTCGGGAGATCCTCATTCTCTTCCGAGTAACTATATTAATCATTTGACAGAGGATTCTTTAGGGAATTTCTGGATAGCGACTTCAAAGGGACTAGCTCTGTATGATGATGAACAAGACCAGTTTAACACTGTTAATTTCTCCATTATTTATTCATCTGTGGGGGTTGAAGGTGGTATGTGGTTTGGTAGCGAGAATGCCATTCATTGTTATGATTACAAAAGCAAAGAACTAAAAACGATTCATATCGAAAAAGAAGAAGGCAAAGGTATTAATCCGGTGGATTATAGGATTCAGAAAATGCTTTATTTGGAAGATGGCAAGATTCTGATAGGTACCCGGAAGAAAGGAATCTATTTATATGACTGTCGCATCCGGCAATTCACCCTTTTGATTCCAAGCAGTCAGAATCTGTTGACATCGTTATACGTAACAGCAGACCATCACATTTATACCGCTTTTTATGGAGATGGATTTTACTGTTATGACCGGACAGGAAAAATGCTGAAGCATTACACAAAAGAAAATTCCGGGTTGAAAAACAATTATGTGTTGGATATGGCGGAATATAATGGTAATATATGGCTGGCAACAGACGGGAGCGGAATCAATTTATTTACTCCCCGAACCTTTCAGTTTTCGCAATTACAACACATAGTGGGGGACTATTCTTCCTTACCGGTCAATTCCATAACCTTGTTGTACAAGGACATGAAAGATAATTTATGGGCTGGAAGTGTGCGTGGAGGGATATTCAGTATTAAAGAAACGTATATAAAGACTTATAAAGAAGCTATCTTGAACAATACCAACGGCCTTAGCGAGCAATCTGTGATTAGCCTTTATGAAGAAAAGGACGGCAAGGTATGGATTGGAACGGATGGCGGAGGAATTAATCTGTATGATCCGTCTACTGACAAGTTTATCCATTTCCCCTCTACTTATGGTGATAAAGTTGTTTCTATTGCCGAAGTGTCTGAGACTGAGTTAATGGTGTCTTTATATACCAAAGGAATTTTCCTGTTCAATAAGAAAACACATAAATACCGTCCTTTTACTATCGTTGACGAAGAAACTAATAAGAAAGAATGTTTTTACGGTTATCTTCCTCTGGCTAATCAGGTGGCGGACGGTAAGATATACATAATCAGTTGCGGCACTTATGTATACCACACGCATGACCATACATTTTCGAGGATGCAAACTGACCGTGATTATGATTTTTCCAATGATGCACTTTGCCTGTCATACTCCAATGATAGGTTTTCTCTGTTAAAGTGTGCTCACCAGGCCTTTTGGGTCGATCAGAAAAGTGATAGTATCCGGCTGTTGTTTGAGTTGGAGAAAGATGAACTTATTACTTCCATGTCTTACGATAACAATCGTATGATATGGACCAGCACTAACAAAGGACTTGGATTTTTTGATCTGGAAAGTCAAAAGTATCACCGTATCCGTACCAGACTTTTCAATGGTATTTCTTACCTTATTGCTGACGGAAAAGGACGTTTATGGATTTGTGCCCAAAATCATTTATATTCTTATATCATTAAAGAGAATAGATTTATTCTTTGGAACAGTTCGGATGGTTTCCCGCCTAACGAAATTTTGTTTGCGTACCAAAAGCAATCCAATAGGGATTATATTTATTTAGGAGGTTCGGAAGGGTTAGTTAAAATTAATACGGATATTCCTTATACCGAAACTCAAATTCCGGAAATATATCTGTCCGAAATTCTTTTTAATGGTAGCCCTTCTTTGAAGAAGGTAAAGGAAAACACAATAAAAATACCATGGAATTATAATTCTCTTTCTGTTCACTTCCGGATCAAGAACAGAGATGTGTTTCAGAAATACCTATTACAATATACTATTGAAGGCAGAGGTAAGCAGTCTATTGAAACTTATGATCCGGTGTTGAACTTGTCTTCTTTGTCGGCAGGCAATTATTCAATATGGGTTTCGTGTAATACAAAGAATGGAAACCGAACTCCGTCTAAACAATTGATACATATTATCGTCACTCCTCCTTGGTATAAAACAGTTTGGTTTATTGGTGTAGCTGCTGTGTTGTTTATTATTATGACTGCAAGCATAGGTTATATTCATTATCGTCGGAAAGAACGCAATATGAAAGGTAATGTAAACTATTTCCTGCAAGCCGTATTAAACGATATGCTCAGTAGTAAAGAAGAAAAACAGCGAGGTGAAGAAGATAACTTTGCAGAAACTCCTTTGTCTGATATCTCATCAAAAGAGGATGATAGCCGACTGGAGGAAACTGGGCAACAAACTCAAGCGAAAAACAGCAAGGAAGATGAAGAATTTCTCAATAAACTCAATATGCTTATCCATGAGAACATGGCGGGTGGAGAACTTTCTATTAAATTCCTGACGGACAAGTTGGCTATGAGCAGAGCTTCTTTATATAATAAGGTGAAGTTCCTGACCGGTTTGGGAGTTAATGATTATATTAATCGGTTGCGTATTGAGAAGTCGGTTTTTCTGCTTACAAATACTAATATGAACATTAATGAAATATCCTATGAGGTCGGTTTTTCTTATCCTCGGTATTTTAGTACTTCCTTTAAGCAGATCAAGGGAATGACACCTACCCGATTTAAGGAAGAGAATAAGAAGAACTGATTATTGTTTTGTGCTGTCTTTGTGGGAGGTTGGGATGTACCGGCTATTAATGGTGAGTTGGGTTATTCCGAGTTATGCCGGAAAGCAGTGGAACTTTCTAAGGAGAAAAACGTATCCGGTTATTGTGTCCTGAATGTACGTCGTTCTGAAAATATGGATGTGTATCTGCATGAAAGAGTGAAAGAAGTGACAGAAGAAGAAGTCTTGGATAATAAATATCAGAATACCATTTTGATGATTTCGAACAAAAAAATACGTTCGAACAAGAAACTGGAAGAGTTTGTTAATGGTAAAGAACATTACGTTATAGGTCGTTTTTCTGTAATGGTACTCTAAACTAAATTGAATCATGAAAGCATTAGTAACAGGAGCCGCAGGTTTTATTGGCTCTTATACGGTAAAAGCATTGGTAGCACAAGGTTGTGAAGTTGTGGGGTTGGATAACATCAACTCTTATTATGATGTACAGTTGAAATATGATCGTTTAGCTGATACCGGCATAGCTAAAGAATCGATCGAGAAAGACATATTGTTGCCGAGTGCTAAATATCCTTCCTATCGCTTTATCAAGATGGATTTGACAGATCGTGAAGGATTGACCAACTTGTTTAAAGACGAACATTTTGATATTGTGGTGAATTTGGCTGCTCAGGCCGGTGTTCGCTATTCGATTGAAAATCCTTATGCATATATTGAATCGAATGTTGTGGGTTTCTTAAACCTGTTGGAATGCTGTCGGCATTATCCGGTAAATCATTTGGTTTATGCCAGCTCAAGCAGCATTTATGGACTGAATGATAAAGTGCCTTATGCTGAAACAGATAAGGCAGACTCTCCGGTGAGTTTGTATGCAGCAACAAAAAAGTCGAATGAACTGATGGCGCATGCTTATAGCAAACTTTATAGTATACCTACTACCGGTGTGCGTTTCTTTACAGTATATGGGCCTTGGGGGCGTCCGGATATGGCTCCTTGTCTGTTTATGAAGGCAATATTAAATGGCGACCCCATTAAAGTATTCAATAACGGGCAAATGCGTCGTGATTTTACATATATCGATGATATCATTGCAGGTCTGATGAAGATCATTGCTCATCCTTCTGCCGATCCCATTCCTTTCTATATTTATAATATTGGTAATTCTGCACCGGTAGAGCTGATGGATTTCATTTCTGTTATTGAAAAAACAGCAGGTAAGACAGCCATTAAACAGATGATGGGTATGCAACCGGGAGATGTGGTATGTACTTATGCCGATACGGGCCGATTGGAAAAGGACTTTGGCTATAAACCCTCTACTTCTATAGAAGAAGGGATTCAAAAATTCTATGACTGGTATGTAGGCTATTTCAATAAATAATCCTATACCAGCTCTTTAAAAAAGATAAACTGTTTTTGCTATCCGGAAATTATTGATGGTAAAAACAGTTTTTTTATTATAAGCAATTCTTCCGGAAGGCATTCCAAGAGTAATTTTAAATGTAGCTTATTCATTTATAATATTTCAAATAAATAATGATATACTAATATCAGATGATGATGTTGGGTAGTGGGGTACTTATTTTCTTGATTAAATAAGGCATTGGACGTCAATTAGTATAAAATAGGTAGTACAGAATGGAGGCCTCTTGTGTGTTGTTAATTGATTAAGTTCTTTCAGGACTTGGAAAAACACAACTTTCATACAATTTGGTAAGATAAAAGCGGAAAAAGTATTGATTTCCTTCGGTACCGTACGCAATATTTACACTTGTTTGTACCCTAATTCTACCTAATAGAGATACAACATATTGATTAAATGTAACTTATACCAGTTAAACAGGAAAATAGAAGGCTGTTTAGATTTACTTCAAATGACTAATTAGCTTGAAGACATTGAGATTTATTAAAAAAAAGATTCGTATTTTGCATTTTATTAAATCTTATTCTTATCTTTGCCGCATAACATCTGCCAAAGACTTAATAGATGTGAATTATTTGTTAGCCTTAAAAGCTCCGAAATGTACTTTCTATGCTGTGGATATAGTTCTGAAAGGACTACTCCCCAATGGATTGCTTTCGGAATGGAGTATCAGCATAGTTCAGTAAAGTTCTAATATTGACAGAATACTAATAATCAAAATCAGAAAGCTTATGAAGACTTAGAAAAACGACTAAAAACAAATTCCGGGTTTTATAAATCTTCCGGATAGAACATTCCTTATTTTTATGTTTAACCGAAAAATTTAATGTATGACAAAAAGAACTAACCTGTTTCCGAGTTTAATCAAGACTCGTGAAATGAATTGTCTCAAAATAGCAGGTGCCAGTCTACTGCTATTATGTATTTCTCCTCAGTTTGCCGTGGCCGATGGGTTCAAACAGGATGCGGT